>Ga0164243_10000364_pt1 | contig 90830 bp, 66 predicted proteins | sample OricompcompostOP_FD_108781 | JGI IMG/M metagenome (GOLD analysis project Ga0164243, IMG submission 108781) | Organic Plus compost microbial communities from Emeryville, California, USA - Original compost - Organic plus compost (OP) | ecosystem: Engineered > Solid waste > Mixed feedstock >... | reverse complement strand
GATCTAACTGAGGATTCAATCACGACGCCGTTGGCACCACGTGCACCATAGATTTCGACTGGCTCAACAGGAGGCTGAAGGTTTATGGACTTATTTACGTGGTCTGGGGCCACGCTTGTAAATAATCAGTCCGTTTAAGAAATTGCGGAGTGGTTGATGATTACCACAGAATGTGTTTTCCTTGACAGCTTGTGTCGCGTCTTGCTTCAGCTGGGCTAATTTAAACAGATTCACGAAAGGCCATGGCAACGGATATCACAAATTGTGAGCTTAACGTATCGCGTTAATATTTGAATTTATCGACCGCCTGCAGGAGAAAGCGGAAAACTGCCCGGATAAACAATGTAACGGTGGTGAGTAGGTTTGATGTGCGAAAAGAGAGGAAATAACAGATCTGTGATTATTATGCTATTGGCATAAATAAACTTATTTTGCTAAACTTATATTTATTAGTTCGTCAATTTCTCGTTCTAAACAGCAGGATGAATTTGAAAAGACGGTAGTAATCACGTGAACGAAATGCAGCTAACCCCAAAACTTGAGCGGTTCGGCATCTTTTGCTATAAAGCACTGGCATGGCTTTTCCTGGGTGTCGTCATCGGTTCTTTTGTGGCCACAATACAGGGTTTTATGCCCATCTGGTTTATCGTTGTTTACATTTTGGGATCGATTGGGCTGGCATCGGTATTCTGCCGGTTGCTTTTCCGGTATACCGACCGCAAACGTGCTCGCGCCCTGGCGCAAGGCCGGGCGCAGCCGAACGGCCTCGCTGTGCCGGCACGCATCGATTCGATCCGGTTTGGCGGTCTGAGGATGATGGAGACGCGTGAGCTGATGGTCGTTCAGCTTACGGTGTTTCGACGGTCCGAGAAGCCTTATCAAACCACGGTACGCCAACTCATGACGGTCGAAGAGGGTGACCAACTCCAGGAGGGATCGCTTGTCACATTTATTGAGGATCCCGACGACCACGGGTATGGCATGGTATCGCCCAACTCGCCGGCGGGCGACATCCCGGCGGATATCAGGACGTTGCAGGCCGATAAGGTTTATCCGGAGCGGCGGAAAACCGGACTGTGGCTTTTAGTGGGACGCAATCCGAACGGGCTTGCGCGCTCGGTAAGCTACATCTTAATTTTCGCGCTGTTCGGCATCGGTTTTATTTCGCCCTACGCCATTACAGGCAACGTGGACTGGCTCCGGCTGCGGATAACGTACTTTCCCCAGAAGCTGATTTTTCAAGATAAAGGCAATTTCAATCCGGAAGTGTTCAAAAAGGCCTATGACAAGGCTGTCACCTATATCGGCGACCGGCGCATCGAATCGCTGCTTTTTTACAAGGACTTCACCGCCATCACGGTGGAGCAAACCGATAAACCCGGACACCTACGGAGTGCGGTCATCCGCGGCAACTCCGTCGAAACGCATTTCATACCCTCCTCTCCCGACGAAGAGGATCGCCTCTTCACCCTCGAGTCGGTCCGGTATGACGTCTTGAAAAAAGCGTTGAACGATGCGTCGAAAGACCATAACATCGAGGATATCATGTATATCGGATTCCGAAAGAGCATCCGTTGGGGTATGCCGGTCGCTGTCAGACGGCGCTACGTCGATATCCACATTGTGTTTGAAGGCGGTGAGACGTCGCTCGACTATAACGGTGCGACCGGTGAACGGCTGCCGGACTAAACTTGAATGACTATTGGGCTGATAAAGCTCACTTCTATGGCAAGCGGTATTGGATATTGGATGGCGCCGCCGACAAGCGTCTATGCTGGAGACCAAGATTAGGCGGCCTGAAAAGAAAAGCCCCGAAACGGGGAGGATCGGGGCTTTCTAACTAACCAATTATAAACCTAAATTATGAAAAGACAAATTTTTAAACGTTTACTATTATAGACGTATAACCATCGCAAAAGATTACAGGAGAAATGTTAAAGTTTTGTTAAATATGGTTTCTTGTCCGGGGAATCATCGTCCAGAGATCGTTATTTCATCCCTTAGATTGTTAGGTCAAATGTATGGATGTATTTGTATTTGTCTTTCCGGGTCTTTTAAGTCAACGGCGCACCTACCGGAATGTCACATCGATGTCCCGGTTTACCGTGTTCGGGGTTTACGGCAGTCTCAGTAACAGGAGCAGGCTGATCAGTCAGCGGAGCTCCAACGGCAATGGAGCAGTCATGATAGGGCTCGCCGTGAGGCGGATTGTGAGTTGGGACTTCCGATGCACTTGGCTGCGCCTTACTTTTCGAGGATGACTGACAAGCAGATACCACGAACGCCAGTAATAAAATAGAAAGAAATTGTTTCATAGGTTGGTTTATTATTTAAAGTGTAAATAGGCAAACTCAAAGTAATCGGTCATTTCAATACCGATTCCAAAACCTGAGACATCAGCTTGAACAAAGACTTTTTCCGAAGAAACATTAGTTAACGTGTTTCTTCCTCCAAACACAAATGCATTATCCCTAACTCCAATAGCATCAATTTCTCCTGTAGATATTCCAAAACCGACCTTTGTTGTTCCTATTTTAGCACCTTTTCCAATGGAATTGAAAGTAATAGAGCGGTGATCTTAAGCTTAGTCGAATCCCCATTTACATCGACAAATTTAATTGGATTTAACTTTCCATACTGATATGGTGTTAAGTCATAGTATTTCTCAGCAAATCGATCTATCTTAGTAAATTTTCCTATCACCGGATCATAGAACCTGGCCCCGTAATCATATTGCCCCAGCCCTTCCTGCAGCTCCTTGCGGTTATAAAGATAATTTTTTTGTTCCGTTTAAATAATTATTGAATGTCAGCCCAAAGGGATAATAGTCATCTGCCTGGATGCGGCGGGCACTGCCGTTATAGATATCAAAACTTACCCGTGCATTGCCCAGGCGGTCCGTTAGCGTATACTCATACTGATAGTCGCCATCGTGGTTGTAGATACGGCCCTCCTCGGTCTGGATGAAATCGATATCCGCCCCCAAATACTGGATGCCATCCACGTAGTCGACCGTTTGTGTGCCCGCTACCCGCCGCAGTTTGCGGCCGGTGGCATCGTACGTATAGCTGATTGCTCCCGATGGTGTGGTCACTGACTCCGGCAGGTTCAGGTGGTTATAGGTGGTCGCCGTGATATTGTTGGCGGTATGGGTGCTGTTTACCCGCGTAAGCTGGTTGCCGTTGCCGTCATACGTATAACCGGTGGTACCGGGCAGGTGATACGGGGCGGTGGTATGGCTGGAGATGGCATCTGCAACGCCCGTGAGCCGGTTGCCGCTGTAGCTGTAGCCAAGCGAGTCGACCACGCTGGTGGAGCCTGCCGTGCGCGACAGCTTCGTGATGTTGCCCATGTTGTTGTACACCAGCTGTTCGCGGAATTTGCCGTCATCCGCAACGCCCAGCACCAGCCGGTTGATGGCATCGTAACGGTATTCGTGGGCCTTATCCAGGTTGCCGGGCACGCCCCACTGCTGACTCGAAATGTTGCCGTTATACTGCGGCATGGTGCCGGTATTATAGTTAAGCTGGAGGGCAAACAGCGGGGCGCTTTGGGTACGCAGCCAGCCACGCTCGTTGTACCCGTAGGTAACCGTCTGTGCATAACCGGTGCCGTTGGTGCTGTGCAGGTTTTTGATATACAGTTGGCCAATCTCGTTGTAGACGTTCCTCGAAATAAGCGTGCGCATGCCGCCGGTAACTGTTTTCCAGGTACCAGCCGGCCGGCCCACGGTGCCAAAAAAAAATCAGCGGCATGATGCCGCTGATAATACTTAATGCTGTTGGATGTGAAAGACCAGTGAAGGCTTAGGTGTCGATCTTCGCGTACTTCGCATTGCGCTCGATAAATTCCCGGCGCGGCGCGACTTCATCGCCCATCAGCATGGAGAAGATATGATCGCATTCGGCCGCATTTTCGATGGTTACCTGGCGTAGCGTGCGGGTCTCGGGGTTCATCGTGGTTTCCCAGAGCTGCTCGGCGTTCATCTCACCCAAACCTTTGTATCGCTGTACGTGCACGCTGTCTTCCTTGCCTGATCCCTTGAGGCGCTGAATGGCCATGTCGCGCTGCGCGTCGTTCCACGCGTACTCCTGCTCTTTGCCTTTCTTGACCAGGTAAAGCGGCGGAGTAGCGATATAGACGTAGCCGTTCTCGATCAGCTCTTTCATGTAGCGGAAATAGAAGGTGAGGATCAATGTCGTGATGTGCGATCCGTCCACGTCGGCATCCGTCATGATGATGATCCGGTGGTAACGCAGTTTCTCCAGGTTGAGCGCCTTGGCGTCGTCTTCCGTCCCCACACTGACGCCGAGGGCGGTAAACATGTTTTTGATTTCCTCGTTTTCGTAGATCTTGTGCTCCATGGCTTTCTCTACGTTGAGGATCTTGCCCCTCAGGGGAAGAATTGCCTGGAATTCGCGGTCGCGACCTTGCTTGGCGGTACCCCCTGCCGAGTCACCCTCGACCAGGTAGATTTCGCATTTTGCGGGATCGTTGTTGGAGCAGTCGGCCAGTTTGCCGGGTAAGCCGCTGCCGCCCATCACGTTTTTGCGCTGAACCATGTCACGGGCCTTACGCGCCGCGGCACGGGCCTGAGCCGCGATGACCACCTTCTGTACAATGGCCTTGGCCTCCCGCGGGTTTTCTTCGAGGTAGATGCCCAGGATCTCGCCTACGGCCATATCCACGGCGCCCATCACCTCGTTGTTGCCCAGCTTGGTCTTGGTCTGCCCTTCGAACTGAGGCTCGGCAACTTTCACCGAGATCACCGCGGTAAGCCCCTCGCGGAAGTCATCGCCCGTGATCTCGATCTTCAAATTCTTCAATAATCCCGACTTGTCCGCGTAAGCCTTGAGCGTACGGGTAAGGCCCCGACGGAAGCCCGCTACGTGCGACCCGCCCTCGATGGTATTGATGTTGTTGACGTACGAATGTACGTTTTCTGAGTAGGTATCGTTGTATTGTAATGCCAGCTCCACTGGAATGCCCTGCTTGACCCCCTCTACATAAATCGGATCGGGAATGAGCGACTGACGTGTGCCGTCCAGGTACTTGACAAACTCCCGGAGGCCACCCTCGGAAAAGAATTCGTCTTTTTTATAGGACCCGTCGGCCTGGTCTTCACGCTCGTCGACCAACGTGAGGCGGATCCCCTTATTGAGGAATGCCAACTCGCGCAGGCGGCTGGCCAATGTGTCGTAATTGTAAACGGTAGTCAGGGTAAAGATCTCGGGATCGGGATGGAAGGTCACCGTGGTACCCGTCCGCTCGCTGTCTCCGACGGTCTTGACTTCATAAAGTGGTTTGCCCCGCTCGTATTCTTGCTTAAACACCTTTCCTTCACGATGCACCTCGGCGATAAGCCGCGTAGACAGGGCATTCACGCAGGATACCCCCACGCCGTGCAGACCACCCGACACTTTGTAGGTGTCCTTGTCGAACTTGCCGCCGGCATGAAGCACGGTCATCACCAGCTCCAGACCAGATTTATTTTCTTTTTTATTGATGCCGGTGGGGATACCCCGCCCGTTGTCGATTACCGAAATGGAGTTGTCTTTGTGGATAACGACCTGAATGTCGTCACAAAAACCGGCGACGGCTTCGTCGATGGAGTTATCGACAACCTCATACACCAAATGATGAAGGCCTTTGACGCCTGTGTCGCCGATATACATGGAAGGCCGTTTGCGTACGGCCTCCAATCCTTCCAATACCTGTATGTTGTCTGCTGAATACGTAGATTGGGTTTTGTTTTCTTCACTCATTATCGTCTATCGTTCTGAATTCGGTGCCCAAAAATACGAAAAAACTGCGATAAATGAAATAGGCTGGCCGTGTTGGAAATCGGATATTTTTTCTTAGGTTTGCCCACTATAATAGAAGAAGAAAACCATGAACAACGCATTCGCATCTTTTGCAAAAACTGGCTTATTCGCTTTACTGGCTATCTCGATAGCATCTTGCAACAATCAGGGCACGGCGCCTGCTGCTTCGGCTCCCGGCAGGGATTCGACACAGGCAAACGTGGAAAAGATTGTCTACGTAAATGCCGACACACTGCTTGAGAAATACGAATACTTCAAAGATATACGCACCCGTCTGGAAGACAAGGCAAAAAAAGCGCAGGCAGACCTGCAATCCCGGAGCAATGCCTTCCAGCGTGAAGTGGCCGACTACCAACAGAAGGCCGCAACTATGAGCGCTTCGGAGCGGCAAACCACCGAGGAGCGCCTGGCACGCAAGCAGGATGAGCTGGCACGCCACAACCAGAATGCGAGCACCTCTTTTGCGCAGGAAGAGGCCGCAGAAAATGAGAAGCTGTATTCCCGCATCACCGACTACCTGAAAAAGCACGCCAAGCAGAATGGTTATAAAATGGTGTTGACGTACTCTACAGCAAGCCCGGCGGTTCTCTATGCCGACGAAAGCCTCGAAATAACCAACGAAGTGCTCCAGGCGCTAAACGCCGAATACAAGGCCGAGAAAAAATAACGTTTTTTCCGCACGGGCGACTGACGGTTTTGCAGGATACTGCGCAACCGTAGCGCATTGGCACGATGTTGGCCGGTACCGCCGTATACCGACAATAAGATTTCAGAACGATGCCAATGAAAATTGCGATGCTGGCGCCCATAGCCTGGCGCACGCCGCCCCGCCAGTACGGCCCCTGGGAACAGGTGGCGTCTGTATTGACCGAAGGACTGATCAAGCAGGGCGTGGAGGTCACGCTGTTTGCGACGGCCGACTCAATCACTGCGGGAACCCTGCGGTACAGCGCGCCCCGGGGCTACGCCGAGGACCGCAGCCTTGACCCCAAAGTGGAGGAATGCCTGCACATCAGCGAGGTGATGGAAGCGGCACAGGAGTTTGACCTCATCCACAACCATTTTGATTTTCTCCCCCTCACCTATTCGCGGCTCGTCGACACACCGATGGTGACCACGATTCATGGTTTTTCTTCACCGAAAATCATTCCGGTATATAAAAAATACAACCGCACGTCCGGCTATGTGTCAATAAGCGATGCCGACCGGTCGCCCGAGCTGGAATATCTGGCCACGGTGTATAACGGCATCGACACGTCGCTCTTCCCGTTTGTGGGCCAGCCCGACGACTACCTGCTCTATTTTGGCCGGATTCATCCGGACAAGGGAGCGCACCTGGCCATACAAGTGGCGAGGGCGGCCGGCAGGCAGCTCATCATCGCCGGCCTTGTGCAGGACGAGGACTATTTTCAACGGGAGGTGCTGCCGCATGTAGACGACGACCAGATCCGGTATGTGGGCAATGTAGGGCCGGATGAAAGGTGCCGCCTGCTGGGCAACGCCGCGGTGTTGTTGCACCTCATCGCCTTTGATGAGCCATTTGGGCTGAGCGTCGCCGAGGCGATGCTGTGCGGCACGCCGGTGATTGCCATCTCCCGCGGGGCCATGCCGGAATTGATCGCGGCCAACGAAACGGGATTTCTGGTGCGTGATGCACGGGAAGCGGTGGACGCCCTACAGCAGCTGCCGACACTATCGCGGGAAGCCTGCCACCAATGGGCTAACGACCGTTTCTCTCAGGAACAGATGGTGGCTGGCTACCTGCGCGTGTACGAACGGCTTCTGCGCCGGTGACCCCCAGCTGTGCAAGCAGCTCTTCGAGGTCGACCACCGCATACGTGGAGGCGTAGTCGGACATCGCATATGGAATAATCAGCTGGCCTTCGTGAATATAAGCGCCGCAGGAGTAGACGACGTTGGGGACATACCCCTCGCGCTCGACTTTATTGGGGACGAGCAACGGTTCCTTGAGGCGACCGATTTCCTGCTCGGGGTTTTCCAGGTCGAGTAGCGACGCGCTGAGCACGTATTCGCGCATGGGCCCAACACCGTGGGTGATGACCAGCCAGCCCGCGGCGGTCTCCAGCGGCGAACCGCAATTGCCCATCTGCACCAGCTCCCACGGCTGGTTGGGCGTCTGGATCAGCTTGGCTTCCCGCCATACGTTGACGGTATCGGAGTAAGCGATGTAATTATTGACGCCATCGATGCGGCAGAGCATGGCGTATTTGCCGTTGATCTTGCGCGGAAAAAGCGCCATCCCTTTGTTTTGTGCGATATAGCCGTGTACGGGCATCACCTTGAAATGCCGGAAATCTTCGGTTTCCAACAGTTTGGGAAGTATCGATATCCCGTCATAGGCGGTGTACGTGGCGTAGTAGGTGACGGCACCGTTGTCGTCCACAAACCGCACGAAACGCGCATCCTCAATGCCGTTTTTCTCGGTTTCGGCAATCGGGAAGATGACGCGCTCGCTGACCGACGTATCGCCTGAGAAGGTCATTTCATAATGCGACGACGCCAGCCACCGCACCTCCTGCAGAAAGGCAAGGTTTTCCTGCCTGGGTTCGAGCTTTACCTGCACCTCTTTGAGTGCCTGCTTCAGCTCTTCATACGTAAACGTGTCCTGTAGCTGATCGCTGATAAATTCGTAGGCCTCGTCGTTGCGGTAGCCACTGTCGCTCCACATCTCGCGCAGTTTGCGCAAAAAGGAGCGTTTATGATAGGTGTGGTTTTTTACGTGCTCGGCCACTTCCAGCATTTTTCCGGGCGACTCGATCTCGATGTGCATGTGCTCGTCGAGGATGCCCTCCCGGAATACAATGGATGAGATGTGGCCCTCTCCGGTGGCCCGGAAGCTGATGATGATGCGCGTCTGCCCCCGGCCAAGCTGATTTTGATCGGGGTGCATCACGATCGAGGGGTTGAAAAATGCGGCCGCCTCAATGGAATACTCCATCGTAAAGTACGCGCCGATCAACAACTTGGTTTCTTCAGCGAGCCGGGCATGGTCGATCTCCATCTGCTCCATGAGCGGAATAAGCCGTTTGAAGTGACGCGCGAAAATGCGCTGAAGGCTGCGGTGCCGTGTGGAATATTTGCGCTGTACCTGGCTGAGCACCATGCGCTGCTGTTCTGGACTAAAGGCTAAAACGGCTTTGATCAAGCGCTTCGCCCGTTCATCGTCGGCAAACAGAAACCGGGTGATGACGCGGCTCGAATCTGGCTGGAAGATTTGCTCTTTTCTGACTAGGGTTACTGGCATGTGTCTCTTTTTGTTACTTGCATGTAGGGTTTGGCAAGCGCCGCGATAAGCTCTTGCCTGTCTTTACCTCAATAGCAAAAAAAAGATTTTTATTATAAAAAGCGTCGCAAAAGCGAAGTTTTTTTTAGACATTCGGTTTATTCCTAACACCAAACTCAACCAGCGGCGCCGGGTTCGATAGCGCCCGTATTGGGTCACGATTTATTCCGGATTTAAAAAATTAGCTATGAGCGTTGCTTCGGCGTGGTGGCCACGAAATCCTTGAGGTAGTAGGGCTCGAAATAGGCGACGTCTACGAAATCGCCAGCCAAATAAGCGTTGTAGGCCAATGCACTGAAATGGCTTGCCGAATTTCTGAACCCCGGAACTACGGTGACTGTTGGATGCTCTGCAAAGAGCCCCGAAAACTTGTCGGCACCGCTGCCAAACAACGTGACGGGCGTGCCGTCAAGGTCGTCGAACGAAGCGTGGTCGATGATGCGCGCCTCGACGGGGCGCACCTGCTCGAGCCGCCTGTTGTACGCGGAGGTGTAGACTTCCATACGGCGGGCGTCAATCATCGGACAGAGCCAGGCCTCTGCAGCGATCGCCCCGGGGTGGGCAGCCGCAAACCCCTGCGCCATTGCATCCAACGTGCTCACGGCGATCAAAGGCAAGTCCGTGGAGTAGCAGAATCCCTTGGCCACGGATACTCCGATACGCAGCCCGGTGTACGAACCCGGTCCCTTGCTTACGGCCACGGCGTGCAGGTCGGCAAAGGTAAGGCCGCTTTCCTGCAGCAGCGCCTGGACCAGCACCGTAAGCCGGCTGGCATGCACGTTAGGCTCGTCTATGTCTCGACGCGCAATGGTTTGGCCATCGGCAGCAATCGCTGCTGCGCAGACCTGCGTGGCTGTTTCGAGCTGGAGGATGTAGTGGACAGACATGGATGCGAAGGTAGGGATTTTTTTTGTTCGTCGGTGAGGGGACGTGGAGGAACGGCGGGTGCTCCGCCTCGGCGACCGGCCAGCGGTCAGGGCACCGGATCGTGCCCGTGGCCGCCCCAGGGATGGCATCGGGCGATTCGCTTCAGCGTCAACCATCCCCCGCGGAAGGGGCCGTACCTACGAATGGCTTCTACACCGTACTGCGAACAAGTTGGCGTGAATCGGCAGGATGCGCCCAACATCGGCGACAAGAGCAGCTGATAGGCGCGGATAAGCACCAGGAAGATGCTGCCGAGCCCTACCTTAATGATTTTCTCCCATATGAATTTGAGCACCTTCATGTTGTAATCGTGCCAGTACATCCCGCATTCGTTCGAGCAGGAATGGGTAGTCCAGGATCTCGTTGGCCGCATATTGGATTGCCAGCGCCAAGCTAAACGGTTGGTCCGGAAGACCGCGATATAGAATTTCGTCTTTTTGTGTGCGGAACGCCTCGCGCATGCGCCGTTTCAGCAAATTGCGCTTGACAGCCCGTGGGAAGCGGCGCTTGGGCACTGCAAACAATACCTGAACGGGGTATTCCGCCTTGGAGAAGGGTTTGAAAGTGACGCGAAACGGATAAATGAAAAAAGAAGAACCACTGTGGAAAAGGTCGGCAATTAACCTTTTGCTACACAATCGTTCTCCTTTGGTAAATTTATGCTTTTTCATTATCGATGACGTCTCCGAAACCGGGAAGGCTCCGGGTGTAAGCGATCACCGGTAATGCTCCGTTAGGATTTGTGGCGACCTTCGTCAGATACGGTAAGGCGTTTGCGGCCTTTTGCCCTGCGGGCGGCCAACACGCGACGGCCATTGGCAGTACTCATGCGTTCGCGAAACCCATGCTTATTTCTTCTTTTCCGTTGCGATGGCTGAAATGTTCTCTTCATGACGCTTTGTATATTTTTATGGTGTTCTCCAACAAGTGCGCAAATGTACGGCTTAATCGGACAAATATCAAATTTATCTTAAAAATTAATGCCGTTTGGCCAACCGCCGGAGCAAACGCGTATCTTAGCTCAATGAACGTTTTTAAGCATACCATCGCTGCCGTTGCTGTCCTATTTTCCGTGGCGCCGCTGGTTGCCCGGCAAGACCCTACTACTCCCTATCGGATCTACGATACCCGCGCTGAACGGGAAATCTCACTACCGGAACTGGTCGATGCCATGCAGCACGTCGACGTGGTGTTTTTTGGCGAGGAGCATAACGACTCGGTAGCCCATGTGCTGCAATACGAGCTACTCCGCGCAATGAACGAACGCTACGATTCGGTGGCCTTGTCGATGGAAATGCTGGTGAGCGACGATCAGCTGGTGCTCGACGAGTACCTGGCCGGCCTGATCACCGAACTGAATTTCAGGCGGGATGCGGTGCTGTGGAAGAACTACGACGACTATCGGCCTGTCGTGGAATACGCGAAAACGCAACAACTGAAGGTGCTGGCGGCCAATGCCCCCAGCCGATATACAAACCGGGTGACCCGTGGCGGACTGGAAAGCCTGGAAGCGCTCAGCGACGCTGCCAAAGCATTGCTGGCTCCCCTGCCCATCGACACACTGACGGGCGCATACCACGAAAAGTTTAATACCCTACTGGGTGAGCACCAAAGCATGGCGACCCTGAAAATTTACCAAAGCCAGACCTTGTGGGACGCTACCATGGCCTATCGGATCGGCCGGTTTGCGGGGGAACTGCCGGGCGTAAAGATCCTGCACCTGACCGGCCGATTCCACAGTGACGAAAAACTGGGCACCGTGGCGCAACTTGCTCGCTATGCCCCGGCACTACGGGTATGCAACATCTCCTGCTTCTCCCACATGCTTTTTTTTGACGATCCGCAATGGGAATCCTTTCGCCACCTGGGCGACTACGTCATCCTCACCGATCCGTCCGTTGACCGCACGTTCTAATCGCTTGCACTTGCAACGGGGTGACCCGGAGGGCCAAAGCAATGATCCGCAATCCGCACAGCTGCGGCTGCCTAAAGGTAGATTCGGTGCGGAGCGTTATTGTTTTGCCCTCAGCAAATCCCTGATCTCGGTAAGCAACACTTCTTCTGTGGTCGGTGCAGGCGGCGCTTCAGGAGCAGCAGCCTGTTTACGCTTCAGGGAATTGATAAATTTGACCACCAGGAATATCGCGAATGCTACGATCAGGAACTGGATGACCACGTTGATGAAATTTCCATAATTGATGGCCACTTCGGCGGTCCCCGCGGCTTCGTCGCCCGGCTGGATCACGTAACGCATTTCCGAGAAATCAATACCGCCGGTCAGATAGCCGAGTGGCGGCATAATGATGTCGTCTACGATCGAAGTAACGATCTTGCCAAAGGCTGCGCCGATAACCACACCGACAGCGAGGTCGATTACGTTGCCCCGCATGGCGAACTCCTTGAATTCTTTTAAAAATCCCATAAGCGTAAGGTTACTTGTGAATAAATTAGTTTTATCTTTCCCTAAATTGGACATTTTTAATGGATAAACAAATTTTTTATGACCCGTTGCCCATTTTTTTAGTCCGCGCATGTCTCCAGCCATCCCCTGATTCACCCAAAATGATCAGGTGGCTACAATTGGTCAATCGTCCGGACTGGGATATCGCTTACTGCTGTGTCTGACAACGGCCTGCCTTGGCGGTATGCGTAGCCCCCGATGGGGTCGAGCTCCCAGAGCATAGGCGCCAGAAATCCAACAGCGGCGCGATAGCCCTGCATGGTCGCAGCGGAATTGCCCGTGTCTTTTGAATTGCTCGCTTCGTTTTCGATTTCATAGGGCCCCCGGAATCCGCGTTCGGTAAGTAACTCCACAAACGCGCGCCAGTCCATGTGGTCCGAACCGCCGAAACCGGGAAGCATGGCCTCATAATGGTGCCGGTCCCAGTCGCCCGCCGGGATATCGACGCCGGCTTGTGCCGCCAGCACGGGGTCGACCGCCTGCATGGGGTACATCCCACCCCAGTCGACGCGCGCAGCATTGTGCCGGATCCGCGTGGCTTTCACGTGTATGCGATGGATCCGCGAAACGTCGCTCCGGGCGATCACTTTCACGGGGTCGGTGTGCTGCCACACGTCATGCGAGGGGTCGTAAATCTCGCCGTGTGCGCGACTGGGGATGAGGGCATACATGAGTTTACGTGCGGCTAAAACGGCCGGTAGGTTGTTGTAGGTCGACGTGTAGGAGGCTGGACGCCAGCCCTCCATCGGACAGTTTTCGTATAGAATCGTGACGCCCAAGTCTTCGGCATAGCGGATGATGGGTGCGAAGACCCGCTGGTATTCTTCCAGGTTCCGCTGGAAGCCGCCGTCTTGGTTTCCGAGTTCGTGGTTATAGCCCACGAACGTACCCACCTTGACGTCATTTGCGTCGCCGCCCAACAGGTAGGCTATGCGGATGAGTTTCAGGAGATGGTTCTGGTTGTTGATCCGTTCGGCAGGGTCGCCGCCGATCAGGTTTTCGAATGCCCCGAGCGAAAGCCTTAGCTCCGCCGCATTGAAGACGTCCAAAACGCGTTGCGCGTCGTGGGGCGAAAACTCGTCGTATTCCAAATGCGTGGCCGTATGGTCTTTCCGCGCACCGTCGCGCCGGAATACGCAGAGATCAATGCCCTGGGCACCAATTTGCTTTGCCGTGGCGATTAATTCCGGGAGGGTCAAGCGGTCGAACGCTGAGCTCATGACCCATATCGGATTGTTTGGCTTATCCATGTCGTTTGTATATCGATTCAGAAAAATCTTTGCGAAAAAAAAAAGGCTGTCGTAGCGGACAGCCTTCTTATAGCGTGAATACGCTTACGCATATACTATTTTGCGTTTTTAGCTTCTTGTATTTCCAGGCGAATCGATTGAGCAAGGTTCTTCACATCCTGAAGTCCTTTTCTTACCCGGGTACCGGCAGCGTTATTGCCTTTATTGAAGAATTTGTCAGCATCCCCTTCCAAGCCCTCGATTAAGCTTTTAAGCTCATTAAATTTTTGAATACTTGCCATAATAAATACTCCTTTTTAAGTTAATTTAATTAAGTTAATAATCTACAGTGGGCTAAAAGTAGAATCTTTTTTCGGAAAAAAAAACTTTAAAACACCCAAAACATGCCAAAAACGCACTTTTTTTTCCACATTCCCGTATTTGTTCACGGAACCGCCGGCTTTATGCACCTTTATACCGCACTGTTAGCCAATCAGATACATTGAAAGACATTACTCCGAAGGCAAGGAGACATCCTGCTTATAATAGCCTTCGCTTAGCTTGGCGCTGATCGCCGAGAAGGCATCCAACGTATATTCCACGTCGGCCAGGGTATGCATCGCCGTGGGGATAAGCCGCAGTTCGATAAGCCCCTTGGGAATAACGGGATAAACCACAATCGAACAGAATATGCCATGTGTTTCCCGCAGGTCCCTGGTCAATGCTGTGGCTTCGTTAAGATCGCCTTTTAGGAAGACCGGGGTAACCATCGTATTCGTGGTACCGATGTCGAATCCGCGCTCACGCAACCCACTTTGCAGCGCACGAGCCGTACTCCACAGGCGCTCCCGGAGCTGCGGGCTGTTCTTCAGTAATTCGAACCGCTTTTTCAGCCCGAGTACCATGGGCATGGGCAGCGACTTGGCAAACGTCTGCGAACGCATATTGTAACGCAGAAACGTGATGATGTTCTTATTAGACGCCACGAAAGCACCGATTCCGGCCATTGATTTCGCAAAAGTGCCGAAGTAGATATCAACCTCGTCCACACAGCCCTGTTCTTCGTGCGTGCCGGCGCCGGTTGGCCCCATCGTACCAAATCCGTGCGCGTCGTCGACAAGCATCCGGAAGCCATACTTCTTCTTGAGTGCGGCAATCTCCTTTAGCTGTCCCTGCACGCCGGACATACCAAACACACCTTCCGTAATGAGCAAGATAGCCCCGCCCGTCTGACCGACGATTTTGGAAGCCCGGATCAGCTGCTGTTCGCAGCTCTCGATGTCGTTGTGTCGATAAACAAACCGCTTGCCCATGTGCAGCCGCACACCATCTACGATGCAGGCATGTGATTCGGCATCGTATACGATGACATCGTTGCGGTCGACCAGGGCGTCGATGATCGACACCATCCCCTGGTAACCGTAATTGAGTAAGAAGCCGTCCTCTTTGCCAACAAACGCTGCCAAATCCTGCTCCAGTGACTCGTGGTGCACGCTATTACCCGACATCATCCGTGCGCCCATGGGATACGCTAATCCATAATCCCTGGCAGCCTTGGCATCCATTTCCCGCACCTCGGGATGATTGGCCAGGCCCAGGTAGTTATTTAGGCTCCAGGTTAAGTGCTCTTTGCCATTAAACAGCATACGCGGGGCGATTTCGCCCTCTAGTTTGGGGAACGAAAAATAGCCATGAGACCACTCATAATGTTGGCCGATTGGCCCCAGGTTTTTAGTTATTTTGTCAAATAAGTCCAATCTCTTTTCTCAATATAAATTGTTAAAAAAATTGAAGCAAAGATAAACTTTAATTCAAAAGGTACCAACCGCGCACAATTTTTCCCGTCACTAAATTGTGAGATTGTCTGTTCATTTTTGTTCCAAACGTCTGTTTATCATGCCGGTGGGGCTTCAAATAAACCGGCAATAATCTGGTGTCACTTCGACACAAAGAACCCGTCAGTCCACGTTATCGTGAAGAAACGAGTTGTTCGGCCTGATCTCCGTGATTCCCTCGTCGGTAGATAGGGTAAACCGGGACACATGCGATTCCGAAGAATGCGGCACGTCGTCAAGCGCCAACTGTTTCCTACGGTACGCAGGTTCGCTCTCGAGCTCCTGAAGACCGTTGGTGGATTTTAATTTCATGCTCAGCTCCTTGAGCCGCAAAATGCGCTCCTTGGTTTTGAGCAGTTGTTCTTCGACGAACTCCGGGGTTTTCTCATTATCCATGCGCTTAGCCGTTTCAGTCGGCTGCGCGGTGGGCCGCTCGCCCGGATCGTTGGCCGGCGTAGGCTTCGTCTCGGCAGTCGATTCGTTAACGGTCGTCGGCAATTCAAAGTGGAGTGTAGACGGCGTCACTTTTACTTCGTAGCCGTCGTCTTCCTGCTGCTTCTCTTCGATGGGTTCTTCCTGTGGCGCGAGGTTGTGCCGGATAATGCCGTCATTTTCCGGCGTGCTGTTTCTTAGCTGTGGTTTCGGCGCTGCGGCGCTGAATAAATCGGCTTGCTGCGCGGGCGTGTTAACCGCTTTGGCCGCGGGTGCCTGCGGCACTGGCGAAGCCTCCGCCTGATTTTCCCGTTGCACAAATTGATTGATCGGCTTTACATACGGGGTACGCGGCTCATCGGGGGTGAGCGGTATTTCTACCCGCTCATTTTCTTTTTCTTTTTTGCGCTCTTCCGCGGTCTGGAATCCGGTGGCGATAATCGTTACCGAAAGTTCGCTTTCCAATGTTTCGTCGATACAGTTACCCCAGATCAGGTCGGCCGACAAGCCTGCCTGCTCCTGAATGTAGTCGGTGATAACGGTTACCTCGTCCATCGTCACCTCCTGCTTGCCCGACGTGATATTAAGCAAAATATACCTTGCCCCCTCGATCTCGTTGTCTTTCAACAGCGGTGATGCCAAAGCTCCCTGTACCGCACGTAGAGCGCGGTCTTCACCCTCGGCCAACGCATTGCCCATAATGGCTACGCCGCTGTCGTTCATCACGGTGCGGACATCCTTAAAGTCGACGTTTACGTAACCCGGAATGGTGATGATCTCCGCAATGCCTTTGGCCGCAGTGGTGAGGATATCATCCGCCTTGGCAAACGCCGCGGTCATCGTAAGGTTGCCAAAAATGTCGCGCAGGCGGTCGTTGGAGATGACCAGGTATGAATCGACGTACTTCTTCAGCTCGTTTAACCCCTCTTCTGCCTGCATCCTCCGCCGTTTGCCTTCAAAGGCGAACGGAGTGGTGACGATAGCGACTGTCAGTATACCGAGCTCCTTCGCCGCTTTGGCCAGGACCGGGCTTGCGCCCGTGCCGGTACCACCCCCCATGCCGGCGGTGATGAAAAGCATCTTGGTGTTGGAGCCAAGCATGCGTTTAATATCTTCAATGCTCTCTATTGCCGAATTTTCGCCCACATAGGGATCGGCGCCAGCGCCCATTCCCTCGGTCAAGCTTGCGCCGAGTTGTACCTTGTTTGGAATCGGGCTTAACTCTAGCGCCTGTGCATCTGTATTGCAAACGATGAAGTCCACGCCGCTAATTCCCTGTTTGTACATGTGGTTGACTGCGTTTCCGCCACCACCTCCTACGCCGATCACCTTGATAATCGCCGACTGCTCCTTTAACATTTCAAACTTAAATGACATATCTCTATCGTATTTTACTCAAAAAGAGTAGGATGCAACATTCGTTTTGACTCAATATTCGTAGTGTAATAATAGCACTTTTTACACAATGGTTTTCCACAATTGTTGGTAATGTGGAAAAATCAGCTATTGTTGAAAACTATTTTTTTCCGAGGTACGTTTCATCATCAATTTCGTTGCCGTCTTTGATGATGTCCCGAAACCATTTGAAGAAACCTTTCTCTTTATTGCCTTTTTCGGTAATCTCCCGGACCGACATTGCGCTCTTGCGGTCGGTCAGCTCCAACTGTTCTTCTTCGGCTTGAATGCCTTTGATCAGGAGGCCGATACCCGTGGCGTAAAGCGGGCTTTTCAACTCGTCATATACTGATTTCGGCAACACCTCGTTTTTGGTCAAATGCTCGTTGGGGAATCCGATGCGGCAATCGATACCGGTAATATATTCTACGAGCTGTACCAGGTGCTTGAGCTGCGCGCCGCCGCCGGTAACCACGATACCGCCGATCAGTTTGTTTTCATAGCCGGAAGACTTGATCTCGTAATAAACGTGTTCAATGATTTCTTCCATACGTGCCTGGATGATATACGCCAGGTTTTTCACCGATATCTCCTTCGGCTCCCTACCGCGCAGCCCCGGGACACAGATTACTTCGTTTTCTTTATTTTCGTCTGCCAGCGCTGATCCGAAGCGGATTTTGAGCAATTCGGCCTGGTTGCGCAGCACCGAGCATCCCTGTTTGATATCTTCCGTCACGATGTTGCCGCCGAGGGGAATAACCGCGGTATGGCGGATAATACCTTCGTGGAAAATCGCCACGTCCGTGGTGCCGCCGCCGATATCTACCAACACCACACCCGCATCCTTATCGGCCTCGTCGAGTACCGCCTCCGAAGAAGCAAGTGGCTCGAGGATTAAGTCCTGCACTTCCAGCGATGCATTGTCAATGCACTTCTTGATGTTTTTGATGGCGCTTACATGGCCGGATATGATGTGGAAGTTCGCTTCCATCCGTCGGCCGGCCATGCCGATGGGATCCTTGATGCCCGGTTCGTTGTCGATGGTAAATTCCTGGGGCAGCACGTGAATGATCTCTTCACCCGGAGGAAGCACCAGTTTATACATGTCCTCGATAAGCCGCTCGATGTCCATGCGGTTTATTTCGTTTTCGTCCCTACGGGTGAGGATACCGCGGTGTTGTATGCTTTTGATATGCTGTCCTGCAATACCTACGTTTACCACCTTGATGTCGACGTTGGATTGCGAACCGGCTTCCTCCACCGCTTGCAAGATGCTGTTTACGGTCTTCTGGATATTGGCAACTACCCCCCGGCTTACACCCGATGATTCGGCTTTGCCCACGCCCAGAACCTCGATCTTGTTTGCACCGGCGCGTCGTCCCACGGTCACACATATCTTCGTCGTGCCAATGTCAAGCCCCACTACGATAGGCGAGTCTTTGTCTGATGATAATGTTGCTTTCATAACGTTATTGTATATAGATGCTATTACTTTTTACAATGCTTCGATAGTCTTGGTATTTGCCGGCTGATAGTCCGCGCTTCGTTCACAGACCAGTTGGCCGGCATATTTTAAATTCACCGACTTATAGGCGTTAATGCCTGTTTTCGGGACGATTTTCTTATAGAAAAGCATCAACTTTTCGAATTTTTTCTCCAGCGAATCTGCATTGCCGAGAATGATCTGCTGGTTGCCCACCCGGGGAATCAATTCGATATCCTTGGCGTCGTTTACATACAGTTGTACCACCTGGTTGCTCCAGATCGTATCGGCATTGATGAACTGAGCCGTCTTGAAGACGTCTTTGACCAACGTGGTGTGCATACTGTCGAGCTCGCCGTTATACGGCTCGGCAATGTGCCCATTGACCACGGGCACACGGGGCATATACTTGGGTGATACGGGCATCTTGTAGCCCTTCCTGTCGATGTAAAAGTCGAGTCCGGCTCTATTGATCACCCGGACAACGGCCTCCCGCTGCCTGAGGCGTGCGGTCAGCACGCCGTCCATGTCGACGGTGACTGAAGCCCCGGAAACAAAGGGGATCTGCTTTAATTCGTTTTCGATCTCGTGGATAGGGATACTCACTAATGTACGGCCTTCGAGCTGGCCGTATTTTTCGGTGATCATCGCGGCGATGTCCCGGCCTTCGACGAATGACTCGTTGCCCAGCACGATGATTCGCATCTGCGAACAGGCCTGCTCACTGCTTTTTACTTCGATAAATCCCATGAACATCACCAAACCCGCGAGCATGGTCATGCTCAGCAAGCCATAAGCGATCGCCCGCCAGTTGATTGCCGATATGTTTAAACCTTTACCCATGCGCTAAGATTGTTTTGAGCGGTTGTACCAATAGATCGATGTTGCCCGCACCGACGGTCACCACCAGCTCGGGGCGGTGTGTCTTGACATACACTTTGACCTCCTCGGGCGAGCAAAGATGTTTGTCTGCAATGTCGATCTTATCGAGCAGCATGCGCGAATCGACGCCCGTGATGGGCAGCTCCCTGGCCGGATAGATATCCATGAGGAGCAGCGTGTCGGCCATAGCCAGCACCGTCGCAAATTCGTCGGCGAAGTCGCGCGTCCGTGAATACAGGTGGGGTTGAAACACCACGGTGAGCCGCTTATCCGGATACAGCGCCCGGATGGCTGTGAAACAGGCCCGAAGCTCTTCAGGATGGTGCGCGTAATCGTCGATGTAAACGGCATGGTCGGATTGAACGACGTATTCAAAACGGCGCTTCACCCCCTGGAAGGTTGCGAGAGCACGGCGGATTTTGTCGTCCGCGATACCGAGCAGCCGCGCTACGGTTATGGCGGCAATGGCATTTTCGATGTTGTGAACGCCCGGCACGCCGAGGTGCAGCGCGTCGATCCGGCCTGACGCCCCGACATAGTCGAAATAAAACTTGCCCCCGGCCACCTTAATGTTTTCGGCATAGGCGTCTGCCACGCCGGTGGCGGTATAAGCGATGTCCGACTTAAAGGGCAAACCGGCCTTGATGATGCTCTTCCCGTCCGGATGCAGCTGATTTAAAAACAACTGAAAGGACTCATGCAGCTGCGATTTATCGCCGTAGATATCCAGATGATCCGCATCCGCCGAGGTGATCACCGTAATGTCGGGGTATAGTGTCAGGAAAGAGCGGTCATATTCGTCGGCCTCCAGGACGACCACATCGTTGTCAGAGAACAACACGTTGGTCTCGTAATTGGTGCTGATGCCGCCCAGAAACGCCGAACAGCCGTAGCCGCTGTCTTTGAGAATATGGGCGATCAGTGTGGATGTCGTTGTCTTGCCGTGCGTTCCGGCTACAGCGATGGCAAACCGGTTCTGGCTGATCAGGCCAAGTACCTGGGACCGCTTGAACAGCGCGTGGCCGCACAGCTGGAACTGGCCCATCAGGTCGAGTTCGCTTGGCACAGCAGGGGTATAGATGACAAGTGTATGGCCGTCTGACTGCTTGAAATCCGCAGGCACCATCGAGAAATCATCGACATACATTACCGGGATTCCCTCAGCCACCAGCTGGCTGGTGAGCGCCGTCTCTGTTTTATCGTAACCAGCTACCAGACAGCCCAAATGGCGAAAATACCGCGCCAGGGCACTCATACCGATGCCCCCGATGCCGATGAGGAATACTTGTCTGATGTTGTCTATATTCATTTTTTTATCGCAATCAGCCGCTGGCATCTGCCGTCGGCGTTTTTACTTTTCTTCTACGTATTTTGCCGGTCCCTATAGTGCCTATCTCCCTCCATTCCGTTTCTCGGCCAGTTTCAGCACCTCGTGTGCAATCACTTCGTCTGCATCTTCGATGGCGAGTTTGCTGATGTTGGCACCCAGTTGTTCACGCTTTGCCTCGTCGTTTAACAAGGCCAGCGCACGGTCTACCAACTGCCGCGGTGCATCGGCGTCGCTTACCATCAGCGCCGCGTCCTTTTGCACGAGTGCCGCGGCATTCTTCGTCTGGTGATCCTCAGCAACGTTTGGCGAGGGCACCAAAATAACGGGTTTTCCCACCAAGCACAGTTCCGCAATCGTCCCTGCCCCCGCCCGTGCGATGATCACGTCTGCCGCAGCGTACGCGAGATCCATGCGGGAGAGGAACGCCGTCAGCTTTATGCGGTCGCCGTATGTCGCGGGTATTTCCGATTTCAATGCATCGTAATAGTAGGCGCCGCATTGCCAGATTACCTGAACACCGGCATTCACCAATTGATCAAGTCCATCGCGCATACACGCATTCAACGTTCCCGCGCCAAGGCTTCCGCCGGTCACCAAAATCGTTTTCCGTCCGGTGGAAAGGCCGAAGTGGTCCATTGCTTCGCCCATTTTTCCCGCGATCGTCACCGATTGCCGCCGGATCGGATTGCCCGTCAATCGCAGCTTGTCCTTCGGAAAGAACCGTTCCATTCCCTCAAACGCCACACATATCCGTTCGGCCATGCTCCCCAATCGCTTATTGGTGATGCCGGCGTAGGAGTTTTGTTCCTGGATCAAGCAGGGTATTCCCATTTTTGCAGCGGTGTACAACAACGGGCCTGATGCGTATCCTCCAACCCCTACGGCCACGTGGGGATTGAAATCCCGGATAATTCGCCTGGCCTTCTGCATGCTTCGGTACAGCTTAAACGGCAGGGCGATATTCTTCCACAGCGACTTCCGGCTAATTCCCTGAATATCCAGTCCGATGATGCGGTATCCCGCTGCCGGCACCTTTTCCATCTCCATGCGGCCGTTTGCTCCGACAAACAGCAATTCAGTATCGGGCGCCAGGCGTTTTAACGCATTTGCTATCGCAATTGCCGGGAAAATGTGTCCCCCCGTACCTCCTCCGCTGATGATCACTCGTTTGGCCATGCTTTGCTACGTCGTTTGATTATCCCATCGCCGGAATTTCCCCGACAATCACTTTTTTCTTATTCGGTCCTGCAACCACTGCTTTTTCTTTCACTTCATCAATATTCCGGCTTACACTCAAAATAATGCCGAATGCGACACTGGTAAACAGGATGGACGTACCGCCCATGCTGACCAGCGGCAGGGGTATCCCCGTTACCGGCCCGAGGCCAACGGCCACAGCCATGTTGGCCAGCGCCTGCAGGGTAAGGCTGAAGCCGAGACCTGCAGCCAGCAATGCACCAAATGCCTTGGGGCTCAGCGTCACGATCCGTATACATCGAAACATCAACGCTACATACAGACATACCAATATCACGCCGCCGATGGCGCCATATTCTTCCACGATGATGGCAAATATGAAGTCCGAGTAAGGGTGCGGCAGGATATTTCGCTGATCGCTATTGCCCGGGCCCTTGCCGAATAGGCCTCCGGTGGCGATGGCGATCTTGGCGTGGTCGGACTGAAACGATTTGTCCGAATTGGCTTCCTCGCCGTTGAGGTACGTCTGTACCCGCGACATATAAGTTTGCCGGCGCGGACCCAGTGCCACTACCAAGATCAGCAAGACGAATACACCCAAACACACGTAGGCGATCTGCTTGATGCTGATCCTCCCGATGATAAGCAGCAATACGCTCACCCCAAACAGCATCAGCGCTGTCGAGAGGTTGGCCGGCGCGATAAGCCCGAAGATCAGGCAAACGGATCCCATAATCGGTAAAAATGCTTTCTTCACATCCTTGATGCTTTCCTGCTTCCGCGTCAGCGTGCGCGCAAGGAATGTAATCAACGCCAATTTGGCGAGGTCGGAGGTCTGGAAAGTCTGGTTGATCACCGGTATGGTGACCCACCGGTTTGCCTCGTTGATCGTGTCTCCAAAAATGAGTGTATACAGCAACAGTGGAATGGTAATAGCCATCAAAATCTTGGAGATGCCCGCATACCACCGATAGTCGAGCAAATGGGAAAAATACATCAGCGCAAATCCGCCGACGATGAGTAGCGTATGCTTGATGAGATAGACCTCGGTACCTTTCCCCTCTTTGTACGCCAGTGTACCAACGGAACTGTACACGGCCAGCAGCGACCACATCGAAAGTACGATGATGATGATCCACAGCCACCGATCGCCTTTTAGTTTTGTAAATACCTGTTCCATTTCTACCGTGTTAACTGTTTGTATTGTGAAGGTGTGGCGTGATGGAACGCGCCGCACCGTAAGATCGACTAATCAGATACTGTGAACCGCTTCTTTAAACTGATCGCCCCGGTCTTCATAGTTTTTGAACCAATCAAAACTTGCGCAGGCCGGCGACAGCAGCACCGTATCACCCTTCTTTGCCAGATGTGACGCAATCTGCACTGCGTCCTGCATACTTGAGCTGTTTACAATGATTTCGGCATCTTCCTCCAGGGCGTCATAGATGCGTGAATTGTCCTTTCCGATACAGACAATGGCACGCACCTTCGTCCGCACCAGATCGCGCAGCATCTCATAGTCGTTGCCCTTGTCTACCCCGCCCATGATCAAGACAATTTTGGGTGCGAAGCTCTCCAGCGCGTACCATACGGCGTTGACGTTCGTCGCTTTGGAGTCGTTGACGTAATTGACCCCTGCGATACAAGCGACGAATTCGAGCCGGTGCGGAATATTTTTAAACGAGCTCATGCTTTCTTTCATCGACGCATTGCGGAGCTCCTGGGCCTTGGCTACCAAACCGGAAGCCATGTTGTTGTAAATGTTGTGTTGGCCCTGTAGGGAAATGTCATTGATATCCATGATAAAACTATCTTGATTGGGAATGTTAATCACCAGTTGATTCTGTTCGTTTACGTACGCCCCGGCGTCGAACCGTTCGGTCAGACTGAACGGGAGGGTACGTGCAGTTGGTCGGCGTTGTGCGACCCCGTCACGCGTCAGCGGGTCATCCGAGCAGTATATAAAGAGGTCTTCCGGCCGTTGATTGCGGATGATGCGGAATTTGGAATCCACGTAATTCTGCAACTTGTAGCCGTAGCGGTCGAGGTGGTCAGGCGTAATATTGAGCAACACCGCCACGTCCGCACGGAAGTGCTCCATATCGTCGAGCATAAAGCTGCTCAGCTCAAGCACATAATAGTCATATGCCGCCGTGGCTACCTGCAGGGCAAAGCTGCTGCCAATGTTGCCGGCAAGGCCAACGTTCAGGCCCGCCTGGCTCAGCAGGTACCAGGTGAGCATGGTGGTCGTCGACTTGCCGTTAGAGCCCGTGATGCAGATTAGTTTTGCATCGGTGTACTGGGCGGCGAATTCGATTTCGCCAATTACCGGGATGCCTTGTCCCTTAAGTTGCTGCACAACCGGCACGTGGTCCGGTATACCCGGGCTTTTGATCACGAGGTCGGCGTCGCGTACCCGTGATTCGGTATGGCTGCCTTCTTCAAATGCGATACCTGCCTTTTCCAGCTGCGCTTTATAGCGATCGGCAATTTTCCCCGCGTCACTGACCCACACATCGAATCCCTTTTGCTGCGCAAGGATAGCCGTACCGACGCCGCTTTCGCCGGCACCGAGTACAACGAGTCTTCCGTGTTGCGGATAATGATATGTGAGAATATTGCCCATCTTTTAGCGAACTTTTAGCGTGACAATCGTCAAAATGGCCAGCATAATCCCGATGATCCAAAATCGCGTGACAATTTTGGCCTCGTGATACCCTTTTTTCTGATAATGATGGTGAAGGGGCGACATCAGGAATATCCGGCGCCCTTCGCCGTATTTCTTTTTCGTGTACTTGAAGTAAGAAACCTGCATGATGACCGACAGGTTTTCGACCAGGAACACCCCGCAGAGAATGGGGATAAGCAGCTCTTTGCGGATCAATACCGCGAAGGCAGCAATGATGCCCCCAATGGCAAGGCTACCCGTATCGCCCATAAACACCTGTGCCGGATAGGAATTGTACCATAAGAAACCCGTACATGCACCCACGAACGCGCCGGCAAAAATTACCAGCTCTCCGGAATTCGGGATGTACATAATATTCAGGTAATCGGCGAATATAGCGTTGCCCGAGACATAAGCCAGTATCGCCAGGGTACCCCCTATTGTGGCGGAAGTGCCGGTGGCAAGGCCGTCAATGCCATCGGTGATGTTGGCGCCATTGGATACCGCGGTCACAATAAAGACGATGACAAACAGAAATACAAAAAACGCAACCAACGCTCCGTTGAGCCCAAAAACGCTCAACACTTTGGCATAGTCGAACTCGTTATTCTTGTAAAACGGTATATTCGTTTTGGTCGATTTGACGTCTTCCGTATAATACGTTCTACCGGTTGATTCCTGAACGCGAAGCTGTGCCTGATTGTATGCAGCGGGGTTGGTAACCTGCTGGCGCACGACAATTTCGGGATGAAAGTACATGGTGCAGGCTATGATTACGCCCAGCCCGATCTGTCCGACTACCTTAAAGCGACCTGCCAGCCCCTCTTTGTTTTTGCGAAACACCTTGATGTAGTCGTCGACAAAACCGATGGTGCCCATCCAAACCGTGGTAATGAGCATCAGGATGATGTAAATGTTATCCAGTTTGGCAAACAGCAGGGTGGGTACCAAGATGCCGGTCAGTATGATCAGACCGCCCATCGTAGGTGTTCCCTGCTTCTGTTTTTCGCCTTCGAGTCCAAGGTCGCGAATGGTTTCGCCAACCTGCCGGGCTTGCAGCAACCGGATCAATCGGCCGCCGTAAACCGTGGTAATCACCAACGACAAGATAACAGCTATTGCCGTGCGGAACGAAATATATTGGAACAAACCCGACCCGGGGATGTGCATATATTCTTCTATCCAGGTAAATAAATGATATAGCATATAGTCTGTTATTGTTCGTTAAATGCTGTGTTTAATATGGCTTTATCGTCGAAATCGTACCGCGCCCCGTTGATTTCCTGATATTTTTCGTGTCCCTTGCCAGCAACGAGAACAATGTCTCCCGGCTGCGCGAGGTGACAGGCGGCGCGAATGGCTTCCCGCCGGTCGGCTATGGAAAATACATTTCGCCTACTCCCATCGGCCACACCAGCTTCCATATCGCGAATGATCTGCATGGGATCTTCCGTACGCGGGTTGTCCGACGTGATAATCAGCTTATCGCTGTAGGCGACGGCTACTGCGGCCATCTTTGGACGTTTTGCCTTGTCGCGGTCGCCCCCGCATCCCAGCACCGTGATCACCTGCTGGTCACCTTTCTTCAACCCCTGAATGGTTTCCAGCACGTTTTTCACCGCATCAGGCGTGTGAGCGTAGTCTACAATGCCGACAACACCCTTTCTTGATATCGCAACGTCAAAACGCCCTTCCGCGCCGGTTAGTTTGCTGAGTGCGGTTAATACTTTAACGGTCTCCTGTTCCAATAAAATGGCCGCACCGTAAACCGCAAGCAGGTTGTACGCATTGAATCCGCCCACCAGCTTCACCCAGACGTCGTGCCCGTCGATTTGCAGGAGCATACCCTCGAAATGGCTTTCAACCACCTTGGCCTTGAAATCGGCCAACTGCTTAATTCCATAGGTGCGTTTATGGGCGAACGTATTCTGCAACATCACATGTCCGTTTTTGTCGTCTATATTCGACAATGCGAACGCATAGCGATCCATCCCGTCAAAAAACGCCTTCTTGGCCTTGATGTATGCATCAAACGTTTGGTGAAAATCCAGGTGGTCATGGGTGATGTTCGTAAAGATGCCTCCCACAAAATTCAACCCTGCTATACGCTGCTGAACGATGGCGTGCGAGCTGACTTCCATAAAACAGTAGTCGCAGCCTGCGGCCACCATCTCGGCCATGAGCGCATTCAACGCTACCGGATCAGGCGTCGTGTGGGTAGCCTCCACAACCCGGTCGCCAACCTGATTTTGCACGGTAGACAGTAAGCCGGCTTCATAGCCGAGCTCCCGGAATAATTTGAACAGCAAGGTCGCCACGGTCGTCTTGCCATTGGTACCGGTAACCCCCACCAGCTTCAGCTTTTTTGAGGGATTACCGTAGAAATTGGCTGCGGATATCCCCAAGGCAAAAGCCGTATCGGTGACGTGAATATAGGTAACCTCGTCCTGCGGTTTTTCCGGAAGTTCTTCGCAGAGAATAGCTACCGCACCCCGGGCGCCAACCTCATCGACATAGCGATGCCCGTCGGTATGGGTGCCCCGAACTGCGACGAAAAGGCTGTTCGGTTCGACCCGCCTGGAATCGAAGCACACCTGTGCGACGGCTACGTTCAGGTTGCCCAGCACTTGGCGCACCGGAATGCCATGAAGTATGTCTTTTAGTGGCTTCATTTCAACACGATTGATACAGAGGTTCCTATTTTTGCATGCTGCCCTGCCGGGAGCGACTGTGAAACAACTTTGCCCTTGCCCGAAACCGCGGTACGGTAACCTGAGTTTTCTAAGGCATACAACGCATCGATCAGTCCCATACCGATGACATCCGGCACGCTACCTTCTTTGATCTCGACGTCGGTAAAAGGAATGCCTTTTACCGTATCGACATGCTGGGGGGCGTCTGCGGACGCGTACTTGGTTTTCATATCCAATGCGTTAAATACCCGGAGCGTGGCCCTCTTCGATCCTTTTAACGTGGGCGGTAATCCGGTGTTGCCGACAAACCGCATCTGTTCGAAGTCGTCGTGCATGTCCAGGTCGTTGGCGTAGACCATTTCGGCCAACTCGCGGAACACAGGACCCGCGATTGAAGCGCCGTAATAACCATTCCTGGGGTTCCGGATGACGACGATCATCGAATACTTCGGATTATCGGCTGGAAAGTAGCCGGCGAATGACGACTGATACCGGCGGGCGCCATAGCCCGCCGAACCGTCGGCCATCTGGGCGGTGCCCGTTTTGCCGGCCATTGAGAAGTTCGGACTGCGCAGCCGCTTGCCGGTTCCCTCGATCATAACGCCTTCCAGCATTGCCTGCAGCTTCTTGATGGTACGTTCGGACGCAATCTGCTCGTCGATCACGCGCGCTTGAAAACGCTCTATCGTGTTGCCGAGGTGGCGAATTTCTTTGACAAAAAGCGGCGCGACCATCTTGCCGTTGTTGGCCACGGCGTTGTAGAAGGTCAGCATCTGTAGCGGGGTCATAAGCAGCTCATAGCCATAAGCCATCTGCGGCAACGACAGCTTGCTCCAGCTCTTCGCCTCGGGCGTTTTGATGAGTGGTTCGCCCTCTCCAGGGATCTGCAGACCGAGTGGCTCGTTTAAGTGCAGCCTGTGAAGCGCTTTGGTAAACGACGCGGGGTTGTCGCGGTACGACGTATTGATAATTTTGGTGATCGCAACATTGGACGAAAGCTCGAACGCTTCCTTCACGGTAATCGTTCCGTATGCATGTGTATCGCGGATGGTGTGCCCGGGAACCTGATAAGTGCCGTTTCCGGTTTCAATGACGGTATTGGTATCGATCTTTCCATCTTCCAAAGCGACTAGATAGGAAGCCAGCTTAAACGTAGACCCCGGCTCGGCGCTTTGTGCTATTGCGTAGTTGAATTTTTCCCGGTAAACCCCTTCGGCATCCCGGGTGAAATTGGCCACGGCACGGATTTCGCCGGTAGCCACTTCCATCAGGATCACGCATCCGTTGTCTGCATTGCTGGCAATCAGTTGTTTTTCCAGTGCCCGTTGCGCCATGTCTTGCATGTTGACGTCTATGGTGGAAATAATATCCGAGCCGTCGACAGGCGCGACCTCGATCTCCCGGTTTACCGGCATCCACACGCCGCCCGCGATCCGCTGCACCAGGCGCTTACCGCTTTTTCCGTCGATGTATTCGCCATACGCCCCTTCGAGGCCCACACGTACATTTTCATCGGGAATCTTATAGCCGATTGTCCGGGCGGCCAGATTCGTAAATGGCAGTATCCGTTTGTTTTTTCTTTCTGCAATGAGACCGCCTTTATACCTTCCCAGGCTGAAAATCGGGAATTCCCTAATCTTTTTGAGGTCTTGGTGTCCTACATCGCGCTTGATCAGGTAATACCGGTTGCCGTTTTTGCGCGCTTGTTTCAACAAACGCGAATACTGCGCGGAAGAACGATCCTTGAAAAACGCCGACAACCTGGCAGCCAGGGAATCTACTTTGGAATAAAAAATGTCGTCGTCCTGTATGCCGGGCGCGAGCATATCCATGCGAAGGTCGTATTCGGGCACCGACGTGGCCAGCAGACTCCCGTCAGCCGAGTAAATATTTCCGCGTACCGCTTCGACGTCCATATACCGCGTGGAGAGGCTGTCCGCCATCCGCCGCCATTCTGCACCTTCTGCGTACTGGAGATGAAACAGCTTAACCAATACGGCAATAGCAATGAGCACGATCAGCCCAAATGACAAATATGCACGTAAAAGTATGTCCGTCCTGATATTCATGCTATCCTCTATATTCGTCGTCAGCGCGACGCTTTTACTACAACAATTTTTTTGGGTGGCTCGGTTCGTTCCTTTAGTCCCAAGCTGTCCACACGTTTAGCGATCTCCGTCTGTGTCGTCAGTTTCATCAGATCGGCGGAAAGCGATTTATAGTCCCAATTCATTTCCTTGACTTCCCTGCCCAGCCGGTCAATTTCCCTCACGGTACGCTCGGCATAATGCCGATTGGCGATATAAACAATGGCCAAAAACCCCACGAACACCACGAAAGGAATGTACCGAACAAAGGCCTCCGCGGAAAACCGATCGGACGAAAACAGCGACTGGAAAAAGTTTCTGGTTGCGTCAGCCCGCTCTTCTACCGTTTCCTGCAGGGCTTCCTGCTGTTCTTCGCTCAGCGGCTCCTTTTTATAAGCGTTTTTTGCCATACGTGACATTCATTAAAGCGGCCGGCCCTTGCCTGCGGCAACCCGGCCAACCCATTACAACTTTTCGGCGACCCTCAGCTTCGCGCTCCGCGCACGGCTGTTTGCCGCGATCTCCTCGTCCGCAGCGACCACGGCCTTGCGGGTGATCACCTTAAATGGCTTAATCTCATTGCCATAGAAGTCCCGGTCTACCTCCCCTTTGAACTTGCCCTTCGCCATAAAGTTTTTTACCATCCGGTCTTCCAGCGAATGATAGGACATTACGACCAGCCTGCCGCCGGGCTTCAGCAAAACAGCACTTTGCTCCAGAAGTTGCTCCAGAGCTTCCAATTCTTTGTTTACCTCAATGCGCAACGCCTGAAACAATTGTGCATGGTATTTATGTTCTTTTCCTTTCGGGACCAGCTTTTTCACGATTTCCTTCAGCATCGCCACCGTCGTTATGGGCTGCGCGACACGCGCTGTAACGATCGTTTTGGCCAAGGTACGGGCATTATGGATTTCGCCGTACATACCAAATATACGGTGTAGGTCGGCCTCGGAATAGGTATTCAGCACGTCCCGGGCATTCAAGTCTCCCGCCTGATCCATGCGCATATCCAACAGCGCATCGAAACGGGTTGAAAATCCGCGTTCAGCATCATCAAACTGATGCGATGACACCCCTAAATCGGCCAAAATCCCGTCCACCAAACTCACACCCTGCAAACGCAGGTGGTTTTTGATAAACCTGAAGTTCTGTGGGATAAACACCAGCCGATCGTCGGCGAGTACGTTTTGCGATGCATCCGGATCCTGATCAAACGCATAAAGCCGGCCGGAATCTCCCAAACCCTTTAGCAATGCCGCGGAGTGCCCTCCCCCGCCATAGGTAACATCTACATAGACGCCCGCCGGCTTAATAGCCAACGCTTCCATGCATTCGTGCAACATCACCGGCATATGGTAATCCCTATTCATGATCTCCATCATTTAGGTCATCACCACCCATTACAGCCTCCGCGAGGGCTGCAAAATCCTCATCCCCCTCATCTTCCCACAACTGATTATACGCCTCTTTTGACCACACCTCGATTTTCGAGAACTGGCAGGACAACACGATTTCGCTTTGAATGCCGGCGTATTCCAGCAACGACTTCGGCAACAATACCCGACTCGCCGAGTCGAGCGTAAGCTCTGTCGCGCCCCGCGTAAAATCGCGAATAAACTTTCTGTTTTGAGCTTTATAAGGATTTAGCTTCGCCAGCTTTGCAGTGATCTTCTCCCACTCCTCCTTGGTATAAATCACCAAATGCTTCTCAAACCCGCGATTGATGACAAGGCCAGTACGCTCTACATCAGGCATTTGCCTTTTGAGCGCAGCCGGCAGCACCATTCTTCCTTTGGTGTCTAACTTGCAATCAAATTCGCCGATCAGGTGACTCATAAACCACTTTCCCTAATAAATATGATGTAAAAGTAGGAACTCTCTCCACTTTCTCCCACTTTTTCCCACAAAAAAGTTTTCCACATTCATATTCATGCATTTAGGTTTTTTGAAGGCCTGCTTTTTCTGTTTCCGGTTTCTTCCGAAAAACACCTATTTTAGCAGCCTTAAACTATAGGGACATGCAGCGAACACATACTTGCGGGGAACTTACCATGGCGCATTTAGGCCAAAAGGTGACATTAACGGGATGGGTGCAGAAATCGCGAGATTTAGGCGGGATGACGTTTATCGATATACGCGATCGCTACGGGATCACGCAGCTGGTTTTTGACACGGATGCAGATGAGGCGCTTCGCAACCAAGCGCGCGACCTCGGCCGGGAATACGTGATCCAGGTAACGGGCACCGTGATTGAACGGGAAAATAAAAACCCCAAAATTCCTACTGGAGAAATCGAGCTGAAAGTGCTGACGTTGGAGGTATTGAATGCCTCTAAGCTGCCACCTTTTACTATTGAAGACGACACCGACGGAGGCGACGACCTTCGTATGAAATACCGCTACCTCGACTTGCGTCGCAATCCGATACGCAACAACCTGATCCTGCGCCACCGGCTTGCCCAGGAAATCCGAAAGTTTCTGGACAACGAACACTTCCTCGAAGTGGAGACGCCGGTACTGATCAAATCGACACCCGAGGGGGCGCGCGATTTTGTGGTTCCCAGCCGCATGAACCCCGGGGAATTCTATGCGCTTCCACAATCACCGCAAACCTTCAAGCAGCTCTTGATGGTATCCGGATTTGACCGGTATTTTCAGATTGTAAAGTGTTTTCGCGATGAAGATCTGCGCGCCGACAGGCAACCGGAGTTTACCCAAATCGACTGTGAGATGGCCTTCGTGGATCAGGAGGACATCCTTCATACCTTCGAAGGTCTAATCAGACATCTCTTTAAGACCGTAAAGAATCTGGACCTTGGCGAGATTCCGAGGCTGCCCTATGATGAAGCGATGCGTCTCTTTGGTTCGGACAAGCCTGACATTCGTTTTGGCATGCCGTTCGTCGAACTCAATACTATTTTGAAGGGCGCTGGATTCCCGGTATTCGACCAAGCAGAATTAGTGGTGGGCATCAAGGTGGACGGCTGTGCTTCGTATACGCGGAAGCAACTGGATGCATTAACGGACTTCGTGCGCCGTCCACAGATTGGCGCATCGGGGCTGGTATACCTGCGATACAACACCGATGGAACCTTAAAATCATCCGTCGACAAATTTTATCAGCCCGAGCAGCTTCAGCAATGGGCGGCCGCCTTTGGCGCTGAGCCGGGCGATTTGCTATTGGTTATGGCCGGCGCAGCCGACCGCGTACGTAAGCAGCTCAGCGAGCTCCGGCTGGAGGTTGCCGGACAGCTCGGACTTCGTAATAAGGACGTGTATGCACCGCTGTGGGTAGTGGACTTCCCGCTTCTGGAGTGGGATGAGGAAAACCGCCGTTACCACGCCATGCACCATCCATTTACCGCTCCGAAACCGGAAGACATTCCGCTGCTGGACAGTGATCCCGGACGTGTGCGGGCCAATGCATACGATTTGGTCATCAACGGCGTAGAGGTGGGTGGCGGATCCATTCGGATACACCAGCGCGACTTGCAATCGCTGATGTTTAAGCACCTCGGGTTTTCTCCGGAGGAGGCACAAAAACAATTTGGTTTCCTGTTGGATGCATTTACCTACGGTGCGCCACCCCACGGTGGTATCGCTTTTGGCTTCGACCGGCTCGTATCGATCGTCGCCGGACTGGACAGCATCCGCGATGTTATTGCATTTCCAAAAAACAACGCTGGCAGGGACGTGATGATTGAATCGCCGTCACCGATCGCCCAGGATCAATTGAATGAATTGGGTATTGCAATAAAATAATCCCGCTACACAACAGTTTACCTATAAGATCGTTATATACGCATGAGAACCAATAGTCCACAACCTTAATAGCAGTTGATTATGCCGTCTACACAAGAAACCATTTTCCTAAAGGACAGCGCTGAAAAAGCGTTTGAGCAACGGCATAGGCAAATCATCAATTATAACATCGACAAGTACGACACGGCCGTTGATATCGGCCTGTCCGCATTCCATCACCTGGAAAACTCCAAGCGAAAGGCACACATCATCAAATGGCGCGTGATGGAAAACCTCGATAAACTGCTACCGGAGTTTGAGGCCAACTTTCAGAAAAAGGGCGGCAAGGTGATCTGGGCAAACGACGCCGAAGAAGCCCGTCGGGAAATTTGGAATATCATGGAACAGGCTGGTGCCAAACGTGTCATCAAGTCGAAGTCCATGACCACAGAAGAAATCGATCTTAATGAATTTTTAGAAGAAAAAGGCGTCAGTACGATTGAATCCGACCTAGGGGAATATATCGTGCAGCTGCTGGGCCAAAAGCCTTATCACATCGTCACGCCAGCGATGCATCTCAGCCTGCCGGATATTGCAGCGCTTTTCCACAAGCACTTTGGCACGCCCCTGGATGCAACTGCCGAACAATTGACGCTAAAGGCCCGCGAGCTGCTCCGCGAAAAATACACGACGGCGGACGTGGGCATTACTGGCGGCAACTTTTTGATTGCCGACACCGGCAGTGTCGCCGTCACGGAAAACGAGGGCAATGCGCGGCTGACCACGACCTTCCCGAAAATACACATTGCGATCGTGGGCATTGAAAAAATCATTCCCTCTATTGCGGACCTGGATCTGTTCTGGCCGTTACTGGCCACGCACGGGACCGGACAACGGCTGACGGTATATAACAGTATTTTTGGCGGCCCACGCCAACCGGGCGAGACCGACGGCCCGGAAGAGATGTATGTCGTATTGCTTGACAACGGCCGCACGAAGCTCCTTGCGCAAAAGGAACAGCGCCAGGGTTTGTACTGCATCCGATGCGGAGCGTGCCTCAATGGGTGTCCCATTTACCGCAACGTAGGTGGCCACACCTACCATACGACGTATAGCGGCCCGATTGGTTCGTTGCTGACGCCGCATTTCCGCGGCATGGAAGAATTCAAGCACCTAAGCTACGCGTCGTCGCTCTGCGGCAAATGTTCGGAGGTCTGTCCGGTAAAAATCGATATCCACAATATGCTGCTACTCAACCGGCGTGACGCAGTGGCCAACAAGGTTGTTTCTTCGAGCGAAAAAATGGCTTGGAGGGGCTTCTCTTTTGCCATGAAGCGGCGAAAGATTGTCGACCTGTTTGGCGGCAAGGTAAAAAACTTTGTTTTGCGCTACCTGTTTAAAAACGCATGGGGCAGCCGCCGCGAATTGCCAAAGGTAGCCCCGAAATCCTTCAGCCAGCTCTGGAAAGAACGGAATAACTAAAAATTCGTACCTTTGCCTACCTATTAGCGAAAGCTTTGCTTTCCGCGTTGGTGTAAACAGCCAACGCATTCGTGTTTGATCCCGGCTATTTTCATTAATGCACGTTGCGATGTGATCCGCATGCAGCACGGGATAACAAACGACATGTCTTACCGCAACAGATGTTTAACAGCCTTCACCGCTCCCAACGATGTGCAGGCACCAAATGATTATACAAATGATGTTATTAGCTACAGATCTTGATGGTACATTTTTAGGTGGAAAACGCGTAGACCGACTTAAGCTTTACCGGCTGATCCGTCAGAATAAAGACATCAAGGTGGCCTTTGTCACCGGACGCGGGCTCGAAACGGTGTTGCCGTTATTGAACGACCCGCTGGTGCCGCGCCCCGCGTATATCATCGCTGATGTCGGGGCAACGGTAGTCCACGGCGATACGCTGGAGCCGATCGAACCCATACAGTCCCGCATCGAAGATAAGTGGCCGGGCACCTTCACCTTCAGAGAGGCGCTTTCCGACGTCCGGGGACTTCGGTTCCAAGAAGTGCCGCAGCAACGCCGCTGTTCGTTTTACTACGACGAAACGACCGACCTCGAAGCGGTCCGGTCCGTCGCCGCACGGCACGATTGCAGTGTGCTACTTTCGGCGGGAAAATACCTGGATATCCTGCCCAGTGGCACCGACAAAGGCAATACGCTCACGGCATTGGTACAATCGCTCGGATTTCCGGAAGAGCAGGTGTTGGTAGCGGGTGATACCCTAAACGACCTTTCGCTATTTGAAACGGGATACCGCGGTGTGGTAGTCGGCCAAGCCGAAGAAGCGCTCTACGATGCCACCCGAAACAACCGCTCCGTCTACCACGCGCAAGCCGCGGGGGCTGGCGGCATCATCGAGGCGATCCACCACTACCCCACCTTCAAAACATATTACAAAGAAGTAAAAGCCAACACCAAAAAAAACAGGCAATCTGGCGAAACGCAACTACTCATGGTCTATCACCGGCTACCTTTCGACAAAGAGACGGTTGATGGCAAGCTGCAGCGCGTACCGCCTAAAAGTCCAAACGGCATTATCCCATCGCTACTCGGCTTTTTCGCAAAGGGCAGATCGGGCGTCTGGATCGGCGAGGATGTGGTGGAGAAAAACACGCCCCTACCTCCGCAAAACGCTTATATAGACGAAAACAAATACCCGAACTTAATCGCATCCGCTATTCCCCTTTCTAAAAAGGATATCGATCTTTTCTACCGTGTATTTTCAAAGGAGGCGTTCTGGCCAATAATCTTTTCTTTTATTGATAAGGCCAAATTTAACCACGAGCATTGGGCGCATTATGTCAAGATTAACCGGCTGTTTGCCGAGCGCGTGGCCGAAGAAGCCGACAATGGCGCCCTCGTCTGGATACACGAATACAATCTGTGGATGGTGCCCGGTTTCGTCAAGCAGCTGCGGCCCGACCTGAAAATCGGCTTTTTCCACCACACCGCATTTCCACCTGCGGATATCTTCAATATCATCCCCTGGCGCCGGGAAATCATCGGCAGCCTGCTACAGTGCGATTTTATCAGCTTCCATATCCCGCGATACGTGGAGAACTTTGTAGACGTATTACGTAGTCATGCGCCAGTGAACGTCTTGTCGCGCGTCAATGCTGCACAGCAATTTCTGACCTACAGTTGCGCCCTCGGCATCGACCGCATGACCAAAGAAATTGAAGTCGGCGAACGACGCATTCGTCTAGGTGCACAGCCGGTGGGAGTCAACAACGAGAACATCAAACGTATATACGGGCTCAAGAAGACACAACAGCGGGTAGCGGCGCTCGAAAAACGAAAATCCGAAAAGCAGATTATCCTCTCCGTAGAGCGCCTCGACTACGTAAAGGGTCCGCTGGAAAAAATTCGGGCTTTTGGCGAACTCCTCGGAGCGCACCCGGAGCTCCATGGCAAGATCGAACTGGTAAACATCTGCACGCCACCGTCACAAGGCATGAAAATATACGACAAAGTTCGCCAGGAGCTAGACCGTGCCGTGGGCGAAATCAATGGTCGCTATTCCAGCCTGGAATGGACACCCATCCGCTACTTTTTCCGGTCACTCCCCTTCGAGGAGGTCCTTACCTATTACGCGATTGCCGACGTTGCCTGGATCACCCCGCTCCGCGACGGGCTTAACCTCGTTGCCAAGGAATATGTGGCTGTACAGGGCCTCAAGGAGAACCCCGATGGCGTATTGGTGCTGTCGGAATTTGCGGGCGCTTCGGTGGAATTGCCCTATGCCGTTTTGACGAACCCCTACGACGCACAAAATATGAAAGAAAGCTTGCTTCAAGCGATCCGAATGAAGGAAGACGACCGGGTGTTGCGGATGAAGCGATTGCACGAAATCGTGAGCTACTACGATATTGAACGTTGGGGCAGCGAGTTTATCGAGGAATTAGTCGAGGCGTCAGCGGACAGCTGATCACCTTCCATAGCCGGACAAAAATCTGAAAGCCCGACCGATAACCTGCGGAGCACGCTGCTTATACCTGCCAGCGGGCCAGGGGCGCTACTTCCTGGCTTGCGAAATCTCCGGTTAGGTACTTGTGGTATCCGGCAATGGCTATCATCGCGGCGTTGTCGGTACAATATTCAAAGCGCGGGATAAACACGTTCCAGCCCAATTTTTCACCTAACGCAAGCAGCGCATTACGCAAGCCCGAGTTGGCCGATACGCCGCCGGCGATGGCGACGTGGTTTACCTGTGTTTCGCGGGCGGCCTGCTCCAGCTTATCCAGCAAAATCGACACAATCCGAGATTGTACCGATGCACAGATGTCGTTGCGGCGCTCCTGCAGAAAATCCGGGTTTTCGCGTTCCATCTTCTGCACGAAATAGAGGATGGATGTCTTCAGGCCACTGAAACTAAAGTCGAGGTCGGGTATCTGCGGCTTCGGAAATTCAAAGGCCTTTCCGTCGCCTTCCCGAGCGTATTTATCGATGAGTGGTCCGCCGGGATAAGGCAGGCCCAAAATTTTTGCCGTCTTGTCAAACGCCTCACCCGCAGCGTCGTCAAGTGTTTGTCCGAGCAATACCATATCGAAATAGTCGCGGACCAGCACCAGCTGGGTGTGCCCGCCAGACACCGTCAGGCAAAGGAAGGGAAACTTGGGTACAGGCTCCTCGATGAAGTGCGCCAAAATGTGGGCCTGCATATGGTTTACTTCAATCAGCGGGATGTCCTGGGCTAGGGCAAACGCCTTGGCAAAAGAAGTGCCCACCAATAGCGCACCTAAAAGTCCCGGACCACGGGTGAAAGCCACTGCATCTATTTCATTTTTATGTATTTTTGCCTCCTGAATTGCTTGTTGTACCGCAGGGATGATGTTTTGTTGATGTGCCCGCGAAGCCAGCTCAGGTACGACACCGCCGAATTTTTCGTGAATTGTCTGGTTGGCAATAATATTTGAACGGATTTTTCCGTCTATACAGATGGCAGCAGAGGTTTCGTCGCAAGAAGATTCAATGCCGAGTATGATGGACATATGGGATAGTTAAACCGCGGTAAAACGCGTTTGTGTATTAAATATTAAGCAAAAATATCAAAAAAATACTTAAAATAACGCTGTGGGTATTGGCCGGTTTGTTCCTGATGACTGCCGGACTGGTCTATTCCCTGCGATACCCTACGGTTCAAACGTATTTTGCAAAAAAAGCAGCTGCCTACCTATCAAGCGAGCTCCAGACAACAGTGTCGTTAAGCGGTATCTACTTCGATCCGTTCTCTTCGCTGGTACTCCATGGGCTATATGTTGAAGACCTCAATGGCGACACACTACTTTATAGCGGGCGGATGGCTGCCCGGATCAATCTGGGAAAATTGATTAACTCGGAGATCGCAATACGCTATGCGCACCTTTCAGACAGCCGCTTTTCACTCAAACGCGATGAGAAAGGGAGCAGCAATTTGGCGTTTCTGGCCAATTACTTTAGCCCAGCCGGCAATGCAAGTGGCTCAACCTCGCCAAGGATTACCTGGAATATTGACGAAGTTGTACTGGACGATGTGTCTTTGCGCTATAAGATGGCGGGCGGCACGCCGAGAAACGGTGCGATTGATTTTCGGGACGTTGAGCTGGCCGAAATCAGTGGTAATTTTTCTGACATCGATATTGGGGATCACCTATTTAAATCCACAATAAGCGGACTGACAATGCGGGAAAAAAGTGGGTTCCGCATTCGCGAAATGAACGCTGCAGCAACGGTCGACACCAACCGGCTGGAGCTCACGCGGCTGGATGTCACAACCAACCGCAGCCGGATACGGGACTACTTGTTGCTGGAATACGCAGATTTCTCCGCCTTCGACGATTTTGTCAATCAGGTGGCCGTCACCCTTGAGCTCAATCGTGCACAGGTCAATTCCAACGATATCGCATATTTCGCACCGAACATTCGCTTCACCGATTTTGACGTCGTCCTGTCAGGCAACCTGGCGGGGCGTGTTCCGGCGTTTTCGACGGACCACATTGTGCTGGAAACCGGCAACAGCACGCGCCTGGAGGGGGCCATTGCGGTCAGGGGTCTACCCGACATCCGCCGAACGGTCTTTGACCTGCAACTGGAGGAACTGCAAACGAGCAGTGCTGAAATCGAATCGCTGGTGCCCCAATTGGGTAATACCGCGGCATTCGACCTGCCGATAGCGTTTGACCGCATGGGCAACGTACGCTACCAGGGCTCGCTAACGGGCCAATATCATGATTTTATTGTGAACGGCACGCTGAATACCGAACTCGGTGCAGTCCATACCAACGTACACCTCAACTTGTCCAATGACCGCAGTTATTCAGGGAAGCTGTGGGCGGACACATTCGACATGGGCGGCCTGCTGGGTTATGCTCAATTGGGTGGGACAGGCTTCGATGTCGTTATCGATGGAAGTGGATTTACCGCACAGGAGGTAAACGGCACCGTCGAGGGACAAATCAGCTACCTCGACTTCCATGCATACCGATATCGGGCGATCGACCTCAAAGGACGGTTTTCCGATATGCTGTTTGCGGGTGAACTTCAGGTTGCCGACCCTAATGTTCAGCTGGCTTTCGACGGCGAAGCTAACTTCAACCCGAGGAACCCTTCGTACCGCTTCAGGAGCCACGTAGACTACGCCAACTTCTATGAACTCGGATTATACGACGAACAGCCTCTCACGATAACCAACGCTGCGGTAACAAGCGATTTCACCGGCAGCTCGATCAATACGATCCAGGGAAGCGTTGACGTCTCCGGCGTCGACTTTCAGATTAATACGTCGCCATATCGGATCAATTCGGTTCGCCTGCTGGCGAAGGGCGATGCCGAACATCGCGTGTTGGCACTGACCTCAGATGTTGCCGATGCAACGTTGACCGGTGAAATAGACCTTAATACCCTGGACAATTACTTTAAGTCGGTGGCCATGCGTTACGCGCCTGCCCTACAACTTGCCGTGGAGGCTCCAAGCAAGCAGGCATTCCATGTCGACATGGTGTTAAAAAATTTCGCTGCCCTCCGTCCTTTCGTTGCGCCGGATCTTTTGATCGGCAGCGGTTCGATCTTGAGCGGCTATTTTTCGTCAACGGCAGGCATAGCCAATTTCAACCTGCTCGTTCCAGAGGCCTATTATCGCAACGTCCGCATCGACCAGCTGATTGTCGATGAAACAACGAGCAATGAGGCACTTCGACTGCTGGTGACCGCCGATCGCATTAGCTTGGCGGACAGCGTCTATATCGACAATGTCAACATGACCAACACGCTTGCCAACGACAGCCTGCACTTCAACCTGAAGCTCTCGCATACCGCGGCGAGCAATCAGCTCGATCTGAACGGATTGGTCCAATTTAACGCCGGAGAACCCGCCGCGCTGCACTTTATGCCGTCGGTGGTGACACTTAACGGGGAGCCCTGGCAACTGGGAAATCGGGCACGCCTTTATTTCGATGGCGACCAGCTCCGCGTGCACGACCTGATGCTGGCCAACGCCCGGCAGACGGTCCGTTTGGACGGCGTGATCTCCCCACGGGCGGAAGACGAGGCGGTAGTGACGTTCAACAACTTTGACCTGCGTACTTTCAACGGCGCCACGAAGCCTTCCGGCATCGAATTACAGGGCATCCTGAACGGCCAGATGACGATCTCCTCCTTGTTGAAGAACCCCTATTTTATTGCCGACATCGGGACCCACGACATTCGCTACAATGACATTGATGTGGGCGACCTGGTCTTGCAAGCCGATTTTGACCAACACACACAACTGGTAAACGTCAACATGGAAGTGAAAAACCGCGGCGTAAATACCATTATTGCTACCGGCACTTATAACGCTTCGGCGGTTAATAAACTGGATATGCTGGTTAAGCTCAACCAGACGGAATTGCTTCTCTTCCAGCCGTTGCTTAAAAACCTTGTGTCGGACATCACCGGCACCGTCTCTGCCGATATACGCGTCACGGGTACCGCACTCGACCCGCAGGTGGATGGGCGGTTCAGCCTCCATAACGCCGGCTTTACCGTGAATTACCTGAGAACACCTTATCGAATAGATGATGAGGTTTACCTGTCCAATACAACGCTGCTGCTGACCAACCTGCTTGTTGTTGATCCCCGGGGAAACCAGGCACTGGCCAATGGAACTGTAGATCTCAGCAACCTTCAGATCCCGGAGATCGACCTGGTTATTGACGCGACAAACTTTTTGGTGTTAAACACCACGCTTCGCGACAATCCATTTTACTACGGCACCGTTTACGGAACGGGAAAGTTTGCTTTTACCGGTCCAACAAATGCCATAACAATAAACATTCAGGCCCGAACGGCAGATCATTCCAAATTGAGTATTCCCCTCAACGCGGTGGGAACCGTGAGCGACAACGACTTTATCCGGTTCGTCAGTCCGGATACCCTGGAATCGAGGAAACCGACTGCCCCGCTGCTCAAGGGCTTGAGCATGAACATGGACTTTCAGGTGACGCCGGCCGCTGAAATTTCATTGTATACCGACTTAGGTGAGTTGTCAGGCCGCGGAGAAGGGCTGTTGTCTTTGCGGGTATCGAGCCTCGGGGACTTCGAAATGTTTGGCGATTATGCAATTAATAACGGTACGTTTACGTTTACCGCCCAGGACTTCATTAATAAGATTTTTGAGATCAACCAGGGAGGGAGTATCCGGTGGACCGGACAGCCCACGGAGGCAACCATCAACCTCACGGCCGTATACGATCAACGCACCAGCCTGGCTCCACTATACAACGCCGCAGGTCGTGAAACCAATGAGCAACGCGTGCTCGCGCAGGCGCAGATGATCCTTAGCGGCAGCCTCATGCAGCCGGATATTACCTTTGGGCTAAACTTTCCAAATGATCCATACGTGAAGGATGAGCTGCAAAGTTACCTCAGCGATGTAAACAACGTAAATCAACAGACGCTGAGCCTTATCGTGCGCCGCAGTTTCACGCCCGGCTCGGCCACCGATTTCAGCCGGGAGCTGAATAACACGCTACTCAGCGCCGGCACAGAGCTCGCTTTCAACCAACTCAACAACCTTATTGCACAGTCGCTCAACCTCAATTTTGTGGACCTCAACATCCGCTCGCTGAACGACGCGAGTGCGTCCGTGCACCTGTTCAACAACCGTTTAATCTTTACAGGCGGTGTCACCGACCGGCGCAACCTAACGGACCTCAATGTCTTTGGCAACTACATCGCTACCGATGCGGAATTGCAGTATTTGATCCGCAAGGACGGCCGGCTGGTGCTGCGGGCGTCTAACAGGCTGAACAGTCGAAATTTTCTGCTCAACCTGAATGACAACAACTACGTTAGCGCCCTCGGACTGGTCTACCGGCAGGAATTTTATACGTTTGGAGAATTCCTGCGGCGGCTGTTTACCATCCGGGAGGAAGAAGAGGAAGCCGAAAGCCAAGTGTTCTAACACCGCCTGCCCCCACTGGCTAGATCGGTTGCTGCGTGTAGGTTGTTGTATTTACTTCCCTATGCAACGAGTGTTTTATGTTGATTTATTATGCTTTCGGTTTTTTAAACCCTTTCAGGAGTCATTGTTCCGACAGTGGACAAGAAAACTGAAAAGAAATTATCCAAACTAAAACTCGGTTGACGGTACGGCACACAACAAAGTGTTTATGCCATTGTGTTATCGGTCTGACGTTTATTATTTTTAACAACACAACGTCATAAACACGAACGTTGGGTGCAAGGCTAAACCGAGGCTGTGCTGACGTCGACCAACAGACAAAAACAGGGAACCAAGCGCACCTACCACCCAAAACAAGACAGCGAAAGAAAAATTATCTACAACGAATTTATCTGTTTCCGAAATTGCTTATAAACTCGGTTTTGAACATTCGCAGTCGTTTAGCAAACTCTTCAAGACAAAAACAAACCTTTCGCCATCAGAGTTTAGACAATCGTTTAACTGAAACGAAAAAGATGTAAATTATCCGAACGGAAACGCTTGACAAAAAGCCCAGCACCCAACAACGGTTTGGCGTTAGGCGGGTTTCTGAAAATCCTCTTTCTTCCGTTACTTTTTGCTCTCAAGGAGTCATTGCTGGCCAACCGCCAAAGCGTCGTTCGGCTGATCCCCATAAACACGCAGGTTTCTTTCACATTTAAGTAATCCTTCTGACTGGCGTTGACCCAGGCCTGGTTCAAGGTGGTCGCGGGCTCTGTATTGCTTCGCTGGCTCTTTACTTTTTTCACCTGAAGCTTATATGCTCGCTTGGCGCAGTTGTCACCGCAAAATTTGGTCACGGTGGTCTTTGCTGTAAACGAATCTCCGCAAAACTGGCATACCCGTTTTAGCCGTCTATTTGCCGATGCAAAACTTACTAAAGATGTGCTCCAATAAATCATCCGTAGAGACTGTCCCCGTAATTTCCCCGAGGTGATGCAGCGCCTGCCTGATGTCCATAGCTAAAAAGTCGGAAGTGATCGGGTTGTCTATGCCATGAACCACTTTTTCCAGTGATTCCTGGGTTTTCTGTAGCGCCTCTACGTGTCGGACATTGCTTACCAAAACGTCGTCGGTGTTGAGCTTGTGTAGATTGACCTTTTGGAGAAGTTCGCCCTTCAGTTCCTCGACGCCCACCTTATTTTTAGCAGAAATAAACAGCGCGCCAAGTGTCCGTAATTCGTCGATATGTGCAGGCCGCAGCAGGTCGGTTTTGTTGATCACCGTAACGAATGGCACACCTAACTGCGCCACCTCATCCTGCTGACTCCGTATTTCCGAAATATCGTCCTGCTGCGGATCGGCCAAATAAATAATGAGCCGTGCTTGCCGCATCTTTTCGCGGGTTCGCTCTACACCCTGGGCCTCAATGACATCTTTGGTATCCCGGATGCCGGCAGTGTCAATAAAGCGAAACCGGACACCGCCTATATTTATCTCGTCTTCAATCGTATCCCGAGTGGTACCGGCAATATCGGACACGATGGCGCGTTCCTCGTTGAGAAACGCATTGAGCAGCGTGGATTTCCCGACATTGGGCTTACCCGCTATCACCACGGGCACGCCATTTTTCAGGACATTTCCTTGTTCAAAGGAGGCGATCAGCCGGCGAACCACCGAACCGATTTCCAAAAGCAACGCCTTCAGTTGCTCCCGGTTGGCAAATTCTACGTCTTCTTCAGAAAAATCTAATTCGAGCTCGATAAGTGAAGCAAACTGAATCAACTGCTCGCGTAGCTGCTGAAGTTGATTGGAAAAGCCGCCGCGCATCTGCTGCATGGCGACCTGGTGAGATGCCGCCGAGTTTGACGCGATAAGATCGGCTACCGCTTCGGCCTGTGACAGGTCCATGCCACCATTGAGAAAAGCGCGGAGCGTGAACTCACCCGGTTTGGCAGCTCGCGCCCCTTGACGGATCAACAACTGGATAACCCGGCTGATAATGTAGGTGGAATTGTGTGTGGATATTTCGACGACATCCTCGCGGGTATACGAATTCGGACCGACAAAAACTGAAGCCAACACCTCGTCGAGCACTTCACTACCGTCGCGGACGGTACCAAAATGTATGGTATGGGATGCCTGTTTGGTCAAATCCTTGCCATGAAACACCTTATTTGCTATTGTGATGGCTTCGGGACCTGAGAGGCGGATGATGGCGATGGCACCGCTTCCGGTGGCTGTAGCCAATGCTACTATGGTATCCCGATGGTCAGTCATGATGGCTGTAGACATGGAGCAAAGATACAGACTCCGCCTGCGAGAACAAAACGTACGTCTTACCCGATGACGGTACCGCTCGGCAGTACAGCCCGCTTTTTGACGACGACTACGCCGTCGCGTATGGCATGCGTTTCGTAATCGCCGTCATCCAGGTGCCGCCCGCCCATGATTTTCACGTTATTTCCGATCGAGCAGTTTTTGTCCAATATTGCGTTTTCAATATAGCAATGCTCGCCTACACCGATAAGCGGAAGTCCCTGCTCGTTAAAACGTTCGATCTCTTCCAGTGTCTGGTAAAAGTCGCCCCCCATCATATACGTTGTGCGCATTACCGTGCCGGCACCGATACGCGAGCGGATTCCGATCACGGATCGCTCAATCTCGTCTGCCGCGATGATACAACCGTCGGCTATCACCACCTTATTCAACTTCGTTCCCGAGACTTTTGACGGTGGCAACATGCGTGCACGGGAAAAAATGGTATTTTTATCAAACAGGTTGAAGAGCGGGATATCGTCGGTAAGGCCGATGTTGGCCTCGAAAAACGAATCGATATTTCCGATATCCGTCCAGTACCCGCTGTATTGATAGCTATGCACCTTATACTGTCCGAGCGCCTCCGGAATCAACTCCTTACCAAAGTCCATCCCTTCACTTTCCTTCAATATTTTTCCCAATACCCCCTTGTTGAATATGTAAATCCCCATAGAGGCGAGGTACACCCGTCCAGCGGCGGCCATTTCCTCGCTGACTTCGGACGACCACGAGGGCAATAACGAACTGTTTGGTTTTTCGATAAACGAGGTGATATTGCCTTTTTCATCAGATTTGAGAATTCCGAAGGATGTGGCGTCCCTCGCATTCACCGGGATCGTGGCCACTGATATTTCGGTTTTCGCGCGCACATGCGCTTCGATCATCTCCTGAAAATCCATCTGGTATAGCTGGTCGCCCGAGAGGATCAGTAGATAGTCGTATTCGTGGTGTTGCAGATAACGTTGCAGATGCCGTACGGCATCTGCCGTACCTTGATACCACTTCTCGCCCTCGTGGGTTTGTTCGGCAGCGAGGATATCGACGAAGCCTTTGCTAAACACGCTGAAATTATAGGTGTTTTTGATGTGGGAGTTGAGCGACGCTGAATTGTACTGCGTAAGCACATAAATACGATTGTACCCCGAATTGAGGCAATTGGATATGGGAATATCCACCAGTCGGTATTTGCCTGCAATCGGAACCGCCGGTTTAGATCGCTGGTGGGTCAACGGGTACAAGCGGGTACCCTTACCTCCTCCCAATACTACAGAAATCACATTATGCGTCTTCATGTTGCGCGGTTATTTTTTGGTATATTTGAATATATTTGGCAGCCGACCTGGTCCACGAGAAATCGAGTTTCATGATCCGCTTGCGCAATTGTTGGATCCGCTGCATATCTTCGTATAACGCCAATCCACGCGCCACAGCGCGCACCGCTTCGAGAGCGTCGGCGTGATCGAACGTGATGCCATGTCCATTTTGATCGTCAATATCGGGTACGGTATCCCGAAGCCCTCCCGTGCTTCGTACAATGGGTATCGTGCCATAACGCATCGCATACAACTGGTTGAGCCCGCATGGCTCTACCCGCGACGGCATGATCAAGAAGTCGGAAGCAGCGTAAAGCCGATGCGCCAGCTCCTCTTGGTACCCTATGTGAACACCCAATCGGCCATTATGTTTTTCCCCAAGCCGGGTTATTGCAGTTTCTATCGCCGGATCTCCCGAGCCGAGAACCATAATTGAGAGTCGTCCGCCCATACGTGCCATTGCTTCATCGATAAGCTGGGGTAGCAGGTCTGCACCTTTCTCTTCGGCGAACCGGCCGATGTACGTCAGCAATGGTAGCGCTTCGTCCAAACCAAACTGCTTACACAACAACGTCTTATTGGCCCTTTTTCCCGATTTTACGTTCGTGATGCTGTAATGATGTACCAGCATGGGATCTGCCGCCGGATTCCATAATTCGGTATCAATGCCATTGACGACGCCAAACCCTTTTGGCATCTCCATCTCAAATAAGTGTTCCAATCCATTCGACTGCACCGTCAGCTGCCGGAGGTAGCCCTCCGAAACGGTGGTAAACGCCCAACACGATTTAATAAGCGCCGCCAGCGGATTGATTAGCCGATCCCAGTCCAGCAGTCCCCACTTCCACGTATCGAATGCAGGCAGGAGAATGGCTTTGTTCCAATCCATCCAGCCCTGATACTGACCGTTGTGTACCGTAGCTACCGTCGGAATCGTTTTCAATGCGGAAAACCGGTCGCAATGATACATCAGAAAGGGAATGAGACCTGTGTGATGGTCGTGGCAGTGTACGATATCCGGTCGGATGCCGGCCTCGGTGACCCAGTGCAGAAAACCATGCTGAAAAGCCATAAACTGCTCACTTTCATCCCTGTAGCCGTAAACCTCGTCGCGATCGAGCAGGCCGGGGATTTTTATCAAAAACAGGCCGAAGCCCAATGTATCGTTTTTTTCGTGCCAAACTTCCAGCTCCAACGGTCTGGAACCCTGATTAAACGTACCGCGGTATACGATGGCAAACTCATGGGCCGCCAAAAACGGTTTATTGTACCATGGCATTACGACCCATGTCTGAAAGCCGACGCCATTTAGGTATTTAGGCAGCGCACCTACCACATCCCCCAATCCGCCGACTTTGGCTACAGGGTAACATTCTGCGCTTAGATGGATAACATGTTGCATGTGAGAATGAAAATCCGTATCTGTATTATTCTTATAATCAGGTTTTACCGGCGTGATTCGCCGCCTTCTTAAGGACGAGCCCAGCCAGCGGCGGTAAGGTTAGGTTGGCCGACCACGGCTTGTTCATCCAGCGGATTGCCTCCGCAGCTACTTTCGGTTGTTCAACGCCACTTCCATAGTAGCGCGGCTCATCGGAGTTGAACAACACCCTCCATTCACCAGGGGAAGGCAGTCCACATCGGTAATAATAATGCACAACGGGCGTAAGGTTTAATAAGATAACCAGCTCGTCATCAGGATCATTACCCTTCCGGGTGTAGACCAATACCGACCGATCGTTGTCGCCGCGTTCCAGCCATTCGAACCCTTCGGGACTAAAACTGTGTTCGTACAACGCCGGCTCGGTCCGATAAAGATGATTTAAAGCCTTGATCAGTTCGAAAACGCCCTGATGCGGCGCATACTGTATCAGGTGCCAATCTAACGACTGGTTGTGATTCCACTCGGCGGTCTGGCCAAACTCACACCCCATGAACAACAACTTCGTCCCGGGGTGTGTATACATATATAGGTAAAAAGCACGAAGGTTGGCAAACTTCTGCCAGTTATCACCCGGCATTTTGTATACCAGCGCTTTTTTCCCGTGCACTACTTCGTCATGCGATATGGGCAGCATAAAATTCTCATGGAAGGCGTACAACATACTGAACGTAATCTGTCCGTGATGATGCTGCCGGTACAATGGATCGTGGCTGAAATAAGTCAGCGCATCATGCATCCAGCCCATCATCCATTTCATACCAAATCCCAATCCGCCGCTATACACCGGTCGGCTCACGCCGGGCCATGAAGTTGATTCCTCGGCAACGGTTTGCACATCCGGAAACTCCCGGTATACCGTTTCATTAAGTTCTTTCAGTAAACTGATAGCCTCGAGATTTTCACGGCCACCATGCTTATTCGGTATCCATTCCCCGGGCTTGCGGGAATAGTCGAGATAGAGCATCGATGCAACCGCATCGACGCGCAGGCCGTCTATATGGTAACGGTCGAGCCAGAACAACGCGTTGCTGATCAGAAAAGACCGCACCTCGTTTCGCCCATAATTGAAGATGTATGAACCCCAATCGGGGTGATAACCCTGGCGTGGGTCAGCGTGTTCATACAGATGGGATCCGTCGAACCTGTAGAGTCCGTGTGCGTCGCCGGGGAAATGCGACGGCACCCAATCAAACAGCACGCCAATACCATTGAGGTGGAGTTGCTCGATTAAATACATCAGGTCCTGAGGCGAGCCGTAGCGGGCCGACGCTGAAAAATATCCGGTCACCTGATAGCCCCACGACGCATAATAGGGATGCTCCATGACAGGAAGAAACTCGACATGGGTGAATCCCGCTTCCTTGATATAGGGAACCAGCTTATTCCCGATATCGCGGTAGTTGAGTAGTCGTTTGGGATGTTTGGGATCCCGAATCCAGGAACCGAGGTGCATTTCGTACACCGAAATAGGCTGGTTGAGGCCATTGTGCTGATGGCGTGCCTCCATCCACGTTTCGTCTTGCCATGCATACCAAGTGGTACCTACGACTGACGCCGTGCGGGGTGGTATTTCGCTGATCAGCGCAAAAGGATCCGCTTTTTCAAGCGTCTCTCCCTGGTAGCTTCGGATGTGATACTTATATACCTCCCCCAGCTCAACGCCGGCAATAAATCCCTCCCATATGCCCGACGCATCCCAGCGTACGTGCAATTTATGGCTATGGGGATTCCATCCGTTGAAATTTCCGATAACGGATACAGCCTCGGCATTCGGTGCCCACACGGCAAAATAAGTGCCGGTACGGTCTCCCAGCGAAACAGTGTGCGAACCGAATTTCTCATAGAGTTTATAATGCTTGCCCGCCCGGAAAAGACTGACATCGAAGTCTGTAAATAATGAATAACTCTCTACCGCATACTGCATAAGCGAATTTTAGCAAAAACCGTAATTGCTTTTTAAACACCTCAACCGATCAGAATGTTCTTAAAGTCTTTCGCTACTTGGATATGGTAAACGCCCTTTTCGTCACGCTCCACGGTTGCGCGGCGGTCATCGACCGATACCTGCCTGACCTCGAATGGCAATCCGATCAACTGCATTTTGTAAGTTTCGTATTTTTCCTCATACAGTCCGTCCGCTGTCTGTGAAATCCGTAGCGTCGATGCCGACCCCGTCACGGTAAATTTCTTTTCCAGGTACATCTGTTGCTCGTAATCAAATGAAGCCCCATCGTCTTCATAAATATACGACTCTATTTCGTCATTGGTATGGTATACCAGCAGCGAAAGCGATGTTATCAGCTGCTCATTGACATGCTGCATCACCGGATATTTTGGGATCACGGCACCGGCCTTTATGAAAATTGGCATTTCGTCGATGGGCGTAGCTACTTCGTGCTCCTTTCCCCCCACAAAAGGCGTGTTATTCCAGTAATAGTACCAATCACCTGCAGGGAGGTACACGATCTTGTGTTGTTGCCCGGGCTGCATTACCGGTGATACCAGGATTTTGTCGCCGAAACAGAGTTCTTCTTCCCGAAAAATATTCGTGTCGAGGTGTTGTTCAACCATCGTTATCGGACGAAGAATTGGGGAACCATAGCGACTTTGTTCCCAGAACACCGTGTAGATATACGGCAACAGTTGATACCGCAGTTCAATAAACTTCCGGTTTAGCGTCTCGTATTCCGGACCAAAGCTCCACGGTTCCCGCTCAGCGGTGTCGCCGGCAGAGTGTGCCCGCATAAATGGCGAAAACACCCCGAACTGGATCCACCGCGTGAATAATTCAGCATCCGGTTCGCCACTGAACCCACCGATGTCCGTACCGCAAAAAGACATTCCCGATACCGAAAGCCGCTGAAGCTGCAATACGCCAAGCCGGAGGTGCTCCCAGGTTGCCACGTTGTCGCCCGTCCAGACGGACGCATAACGCTGCGTACCGGAATAGCCGGCGCGCGTGATCGTGAATGGCCGTTTATTGCGAAACAGCTTTCGCAACCCTTCGTAGGTAGCCCGGACCATTTGCATACCGTAAATATTGTGAGCTTTGCGGTGAGAGCCGCGGTAACCGTCATAGTTGTGCCGCACATCGTTTGGGAAGGTGCCCCGGCCAAAAACTGCGGGTTCGTTCATATCATTCCATACGCCTGCCACACCGGCCTCGACCAGTTCCCGATAGAGACCACCCCACCATTCACGTACTTCGGGGTTGGTAAAATCCGGGAATTGACACCGGCCGGGCCAAACGTACCCTTCCATGAAGTAGTCATCGCCACGGCGACAGAAATAGCGGTTTTGCTTTCCTTCCCGGAAAACCCAGTAATTCTCGTCGACTTTAATTCCAGGATCTATCATCACCACCGTCTGGAAACCACCCCGGGCCAGCGTTTTGATCATTTTTTGGGGATCTGGGAAATAGTGCTTGTTCCAGGTAAAACAACGGTAACCGTCCATATAGTCGATGTCCAGATAAATCGCATCACAAGGAATCTTGCGCTCACGGAAGTTTTTCGCGAGGTCCAACACTTTACTTTCCGGATAGTAGCTCCAACGGCATTGGTGGTAACCCAGGGCCCACATTGGCGGCAGATAGTGTGTACCGGTAACCTGATGGTAGCGCCTGACCACGTCTATCATTTTCGGCCCGTGAATGTAGTAGTATTGGAGCTCGCCCCCCTCCGACCAAAAACTGGTTTTGTCGTGCTCCTCAGCGGCGAAGTCGAAATACGTCTTAAAGGTATTGTCAAAGAAAATCCCGTACGCCTTCCCCTGGTTGAGGCCAATGTAAAACGGTATGCTTCGGTAAAGCGGGTCCTGATTGAACTGGAAGGAGTAGGTATCCGAATTCCAGTTGACAAACCGCCGACCACGAAGGTTCAGGTGTGAAGGCTTGTCGCCCAAACCATAGAAAGCCTCCCCTTCAATCGCCGTCTTCGTGCAGTATACATAATATCCACCGAATTCGGCGTTTTCTTCCCAGTGCATGGGTGAATGGTCCTGATTGAGGATTTCGCCCTGGCGATCCTGAAAGGAGATCAGAAAATCGCCTTTGTTAATAACGCACGAAACGGTATTCGTCTTTACCCGGTATGCCTTCTGGTCTTCCTCGAAGTGATAGCGGCTAACATGTTTATCGGCCTGTGGTACCGCATAGGAGAAGTCATCTAAAAACGTTCCCTTTGGTGAAAGCCGTATTCGGATTATTTCGTCGCTAACGACTTTCACTTCCACGGATGCGCTCCCATCGGTAAAGTAAAAATTATTCTCGTTCTGGTAATATCCCGCGACGGGGCCCAGATAATTCTTGACAATTTCGGGTAAATCCAGCACCGGATTGTTGACGTGGTGCATTCCCTCATCCAGCGTAACCGCGGTTGGGGGCGTTAGCTCCTCAGTCTTTAGTGTCGTGTTTACTTCTGCCTGGTTGGTAGAATTCTTTGCCATAGCTGCGCCTTATCCTTGTTCCATCGCCAAAGTACGTCTTTTTAGCGAATTAAAACCAAATGTAATTTGGATTGTCTCCGTATACCTTCTATATTTGCTACCGACTTTGTCACTGCCACTATTGATAAAAAACATGATTGCTTTGATCCATCACATACATCTCCACCATCGCCCTTGTGGCGACAATTAATATGTATGTTTCTACGTGAAGCAATTAACCCGATGTTTGTATTAATAATTTGATTCATGAACCCACCCGCTAGCAAGCGACTGGTTCATTGCCCTAATAAGCGTTTAACCCTTAATGAAACCGGCAGAAGCATTCTTCAAAACACTTGATTAAAGCCAGACCATGCGAGCTTCAGCGCCGATAAATATTAAATCAGATGAAAAACCTGAAAATAGCCATCCAGAAATCCGGAAGGCTCAATGAAAAATCAGTCCAACTGCTAAAAAACTGCGGCCTGAACTTTGAAAACTACAAAAGCTCTCTTATTACCACCGTCGCCAACTTTTCCCTGGAGATACTGTTTCTAAGAGATGACGACATTCCGGAATATGTGCAAGACGGAATCGCCGATTTGGGTATTGTAGGCGAGAACGTCATTGAGGAAACCGAGGCGAAGGTTACCTACCTTCAGCGGCTCGGATTTGGAAAATGTACGCTTAAGATAGCCGTGCCAAATAACAGCGAAGCACAACAATTACGGGATCTGGAAGGGAAAGCCGTCGCGACATCTTACCCCGTCATACTTCGGAAATTTTTGGAACAAAACGGTATTCAGGCGGACATCCGAACCATTTCGGGGTCCGTGGAAATCTCTCCGGGACTGGGACTCAGCGACGCCATCTGTGACATTGTTTCAACGGGCGGCACCCTGCGCAGCAACGGCCTCAAACCGTTTGCAGACGTGATGAATTCGGAGGCAATATTGATTGGACGGGCGGGCATTGAAAGCGACCCCATCGTGCTTGAGCTAATACAGCGAATCCAATCCGTGTTACTTGCCCAGGAAACTAAATACGTCGTGCTGAACGTCGAACGGGACAATCTGGACGCCATCATCCGTTTGCTGCCCGGCGTAAAAAGCCCGACTGTTGTGCCCTTGGCTGAAGAAAACTGGGTAGCCGTACATACCGCGATTACCGAACAGGATTTCTGGGACAAAATCAATAAACTTAAGGCGGCCGGCGCCCAGGGCATCATCGTGATGCCGGTGGAAAAAATCATTATTTAACATCGTTGAATCATTATGCTGACAACCTATCGCTACAGCCAACTGGACGAGGCCGCGACACGGCAACTGATCGCCCGCAATACGGATCCGAACCAGGACATCCAGCAATCGGTCCAGGAAATTATCGGTGAAGTGCGCCGCAATGGCGACGATGCGCTTCGCGCTTACGCAGCGCGGTTCGATCGTATAGCACTCGACGCGCTGACGCTTGAGGGAGACGAGATCGCACAATTGGCAGCCACCATCGGGCGCACCCAGCAGCGGGCACTTGAAATTGCATTTGCCAACATTCACCGATTCCATTCCGTCCAGCTGAAGAAGGAACGGACCGTGGAAACCATGCCCGGGGTAACCTGCTGGCGGGAACTCCGCCCTATCGAACGGGTCGGCCTATACGTACCGGGTGGCTCGGCGGTGCTGCCAAGCACCTTATTAATGCTGGGAATTCCGGCGCGCATTGCTGGCTGTAAAGAAATTATCGTGTGTTCACCGCCGCAGGCAGACGGAAAAATCAATGGTTATCTGGCTTACTGCCTACAATTGCTCAAAATAGAACGCGTCTATCTCGCCGGCGGCGCGCAAGCGATCGCCGCAATGGCCTATGGCACGGCGACCATACCTAAAGTCGACAAAATATTCGGACCGGGCAATCAATACGTGACGATGGCGAAAAGCCTTGTGCAATCCACGGCAAACGTAAGCATCGATATGCCGGCAGGACCATCTGAAGTGTTGGTCATTGCGGACCGCAGCAGCAAGGCGGCTTACGTAGCGGCCGACCTGCTCGCACAGGCCGAACACGGTGCAGATAGCCAGGCGGTGCTGGTCATTACGGATGAGTCTTTACTGAACGATGTGCAACGGGCGCTTGGCGAACAACTTGTCCGGCTGCCCCGCGCGGAAGTCGCTGCGCAGGCGCTCAAAAATTCGTATGCCGTGCTGTGCGACAATATGGAAGAAGCTATGGCCTTCAGCAATCGCTATGCACCGGAGCATTTGATTATCGAAACGGACAACTGGGAACCCCTTATCCGGAAAATCAGCAATGCCGGGTCTGTCTTTTTGGGGCATTTAACACCCGAAAGCGCCGGCGATTATGCTTCCGGCACCAATCATACGCTTCCCACAAGCGGGTATGCACGGTCGTATTCGGGCGTATCTGTCGATTCATTTGTTAAAAAAATAACATTTCAGCGGATTACGGACGCGGGATTGCGAAATATTGGCCCTACGGTGGAAATACTTGCCGAACTGGAGGGACTACAGGCGCATAAGCACGCTGTTTCGGTGCGTCTAAGCGATAAAACGTAGCCGAGAGGTGATGGAGGTACAGCAGTGCTTCCCGATCCGGCGCGACCGGCATCCATTTGGATTTGCATACTTTTCGCCTTATCTTTGTATACACATACTGGGGTCGACCGGAATTGACAGGATGGAGCCAGTTATGTAAGCATGCAGCGCGTTGTGAGTATGGCGCTTTAATCTCAACTTTCACACTTATAAATGGCGAAAATAACTACGCCTTAGCTGCCTAATTTAGAATTAGCTCAGCTTTTGTCCCGCTTGCGCTTGGTTCCGTAGCGTAGCATCAGGGGCATCGAATTACGGAGCTGGTTAGCCCGGCGTTGCGACGGGCTAATGAGAAACAGCAACTAAGGAAAACGGTATAGGCAAGCGTTCGGCCTTCCCTTTCCCGACAATGAAACGAACGCTAAGCATGTAGAAAGCATATACTGTACCATGTTTGGACGAGGGTTCGAATCCCTCCGACTCCACATCTCAGAGCCCCTTTAAAGGGCTCTTCTTTTTCTTAAAGGGATGAGAACCCGACAAGAGGGTTCGAACTATTTCTGAGCGGCATTGCGCACGGGGAAACGCGCGGCGCGAATAATCCCTCCGACTCTACACAACCCAAAAAAGCCCGGCGCCAGCCGGGTTTTTTCATTGGCACGCTGAGTGAAGTGAAAACTTCGTGAAGTGAAAACTTCGATGAAGCGGGAAAATGAAAAAAGAAATGAGCGCAGCGAATCGCTTTTTTGGGATGAATCCCCCACCCCGGGATGGCTGCTGCCTTTGACTGGGGTTGCGGGATGCAGCCACTCCCCTCATGTAAATCATCATTTGAAATATTCAATCACGTTATAGTTTCCGTCGTAAAATCTATCAAGTAATTCTTTTAAATAGTACTTATGTTGTACACCAGTTAAGACGACAATCCTTTTACCGCTATATTTATTAATATTCCTGATAATATTAATTGCCATAGTATTGTTTCTTAAATCCCAAAAATTACACCATAGCTGGTAGCCGTCGCGGTAGGAGATTTTTTCACCATTAGGTTTTGTAATAAACCTCTTGGCAAAGATATCTTCCGAATTAGCTATTTTTGGAATTTCATGGTGCTGGATAAATTGTCTATGTCTGTTGAGGGTTTCGAAGGTCAAAGAATTGAGTGTCGCAATATCCGTATTTGCAAAACTTATTAATATTTTATTTGCCTCCTTATATTTTTCGTATATTGCTTTATTTATAGGATTTAGCACATTTCTTTCATATAAACTATCAATAAGCTGTATCGTTAGTTTATCTGTCGGAACCATTCCATGATCTTTTCTGTATTGATTTCTACCCTCGAAGTCAAATGGCAGATTAAGCGTTTTAGGATACTTCTTTAGATATTTTAAGGTAGCAGTCTGTTCATTGGAAGTTGGTCTGATTTCTTTTGAGTAATTTGCTATTTGCGCACTGTCATTTTCCTGTAATATTACGTCCGGCTGTATATTTTCCAATATTTCAAATAGCATACTGGGATCTAATATTGACGACGACTCATGCACAGTTCCAATAATATAGAGTTCAGTTTTTTTATTTAAGTTCTGCGCTTGTGATAAATTTACACCTAAAAATAACAGAGCTATGGGAAAACATTTCATAAAAGTAATGTTGTTGCGTAATAACAATTGTCGGCTTCCTCAAATTTAGAAATTATTAACCAGACTGGACAAACCAGTGCAAACTAATTGTATGAGTACATATCAACTTAAGACAGGACTGGAAAATATGGATATTGCGGCCATCCATGATTTTTTAAGCAAAGAAAGTTACTGGGCACAGGGTATTCCGCTGGAAACGGTGGAAACCGCACTAAAAAACTCTTTTTGCGTCGGTGTATTTGACGGCAAAATCCAGGTAGGCTTTGCCCGGTTGGTTACGGACTACGCTACCTTCGCGTATTTAGCGGATGTCTATATCCGGAAAGCCTACCGAAAGAAAGGGTTATCCAAGCTACTGATGAAATACATCATGGATATGGAGTGGACCAAAGGATTAAGAAGAATATTATTGGCCACACTGGATGCGCATTCGCTCTATCAACAATTCGGATTTCACTTGTCGGAAAATCCGGAATGGTTTATGGAAATAAAAAGGAATAACCTTTACGTAAATAATTAATGCATTGCGAGTGACGCTGCCTATAAATAATTCCGGAAAAAAATCGACGGCAATTCGTTATCCGGCCTTTGAACAGGTGTCCATTTTACTAAACGCTATGCTAATCAATATACAGGCTAGCTGACCCATTCTATCCTAAAAATACCCTAAAGTGAGTATTTCAATTTGTTTCCTTTCGGGATATCTTTGCTGCGGTAGATAAAAATCCCCGTTTCTTCGGGGAAAGAAAGCTCCCATCGCCCGATGGGAACCTTTTTAGGTTCAAAAAGGATATGCCGATGTTGGCAAAACATATTTTTCCGCAAACACCTTGATAATCAAAAATAAACTTACTACCTTTGCCCTCCTTAAAATAAGTTTAGGATAATAGCAAATTTAAAAAACTGTAAATGCCTACTATTCAACAATTAGTTAGAAAAGGTAGAGTAGCTCTGGAAGACAAGAGTAAGTCTCCAGCGTTGGACAGCTGTCCACAGCGAAGAGGAGTGTGCACCCGGGTGTACACCACTACCCCTAAAAAACCAAACTCAGCAATGCGTAAAGTAGCCCGTGTACGCCTTACCAATGGAAAAGAGGTAAACGCTTACATTCCGGGTGAAGGACACAATTTACAAGAACACTCGATCGTATTGATCCGCGGTGGTCGGGTAAAAGACTTACCAGGTGTCCGTTACCACATCATCCGTGGAGCATTGGATACTTCCGGCGTTGCCGGACGTAATCAGCGTCGTTCGAAATATGGAACCAAACGTCCTAAGCCAGGACAAGCTAAATAAACGGGGGATAGAAGATGAGAAAGTCAAAACCGAAGAAAAGAATCATTTTACCTGACCCAAAGTTTAACGACACGCAGGTAACCCGTTTTGTCAACAACATGATGGTTGACGGCAAAAAATCGATCGCATACACCATTTTTTACAAGTCTATGGATTTGGTTGAGCAAAAAACCAATGAAAATGGACTGGAGACCTGGAAAAAAGCACTGAACAACGTAATGCCTTCTGTCGAAGTAAAATCCCGCCGCGTAGGCGGTGCCAACTTTCAGGTGCCGACGGAAGTGCGCCCAGAACGCAAAATAGCGCTGGGCATGAAATGGCTGATCAACTTTGCCCGCAAACGCGGAGAAAAGACCATGTATGAGAAACTTGCTGCTGAAATTATTTCGGCATCCAAGGGCGAAGGCGCCGCTGTGAAGAAGAAAGAAGACACACACCGGATGGCCGAAGCTAACAAAGCATTCTCACACTTTAGATTCTAATTTCAGTAAATCAGACCATGAATTACACCGATTTAAATGGAAGCCAAAGTCCCAGGTAAATCGGTGTAATTTTTTATAAGGTAATATTACATACCATGTCAAGAGATTTAAAATACACACGAAATATCGGTATTGCCGCGCACATTGATGCCGGTAAGACCACGACCACAGAACGTATCTTGTTTTATTCAGGAGTAAACCACAAACTCGGTGAAACGCACGAAGGGTCGGCAACTACCGACTGGATGGCGCAGGAACAGGAAAGGGGTATAACCATTACTTCTGCAGCGGTTACCGTCTTCTGGAACTACCGCAACAATAAGTACCAGGTCAATATCATCGATACACCGGGACACGTTGACTTTACGGTGGAAGTAAACCGTTCCCTCCGCGTATTGGACGGCTTAGTGTTCCTTTTCTCCGCGGTAGACGGCGTGGAGCCGCAGTCGGAAACGAACTGGCGTCTGGCGGATAATTATAAGGTGCCCCGTATTGGCTTTGTCAACAAGATGGACCGTTCGGGAGCTGACTTCCTAAAGGTGGTTAAACAAGTTAAGGAGATGCTGGGCTCGGAAGCGGTACCCTTGCAATTGCCCATCGGATCCGAAGACAATTTTAAGGGCGTTGTCGACTTGATCAATAACCGGGGTATTGTTTGGAATGAGGAAGACAAAGGAATGACCTTTACGGAAGTCCCCATTCCGGATGACATGCTCGATGATGTGGCACAATGGCGCGAGCGGTTGCTGGAATCGGTAGCAAGCTACGACGAGTCCCTCATGGAAAAATTCTTTGATGACCCAAATAGCATCACGGAGCGGGAAGTACTGAACGCCCTGCGCAAGGCTGTATTGGACAACTCCATCGTACCGATGGTATGCGGTTCCTCGTTTAAAAACAAAGGTGTGCAGACGATGCTTGATTTCGTAATGGAGCTGCTGCCGTCTCCACTCGATCAGGAAGCGGTGAAAGGGACAAACCCGAATACCGATGCGGAGATTAGCCGTAAACCCGATGCCAAAGAGCCTTTTGCCGCACTGGCGTTTAAAATTGCGACCGACCCATTTGTAGGCCGTCTCTGCTTTATCCGTGTATATTCAGGTAATCTCGAGGCAGGTTCATACGTATACAACACCCGTTCGAACAACAAAGAGCGGATTTCCCGGATTTTCCAAATGCACGCCAATAAACAAAACCCAATCCCCAACATCAGCGCGGGTGATATCGGTGCTGTGGTAGGCTTTAAGGATATTAAAACCGGCGACACGCTTTGCGACGAAAAGCATCCGATTGTACTGGAATCCATGGTTTTCCCCGAACCGGTAATCGGCTTGGCTATCGAGCCAAAAACACAGGCTGACGTGGACAAATTGGGTATCGCGTTGGGTAAACTGGCTGAAGAGGATCCTACCTTCCGCGTACAAACCGATGAGGAGACAGGCCAGACGGTAATTTCCGGTATGGGTGAGCTTCACTTGGACGTATTAATTGACCGTCTAAGACGCGAATTCAAAGTGGAGGTGAACCAGGGCGCACCTCAGGTATCTTACAAAGAGTCGATCAACGGTACTACCCAACACCGCGAAGTCTACAAGAAACAGACCGGTGGTCGGGGTAAATTTGCCGATATACAAGTTGTCATTTCACCGGTTGATGCCGACCACGACGTGACCAAGTCTCCTCTCCAGTTTGTCAATGAAATTGTAGGTGGTGCTATTCCTAAAGAATATATCCCCTCTGTTCAGAAAGGATTCGAGGCTTCCATGCAAAATGGTGTGTTGGCCGGCTATCCGTTGTCAAGCATGAAAGTACGGTTAATCGACGGGTCTTTCCACCCGGTTGACTCCGATTCGTTGTCCTTTGAGATCGCTGCCCGTACTGCTTTCCGTGAAGCATTGCCTAAATGTAACCCGGTATTGATGGAGCCGATCATGAAGATCGAGGTCCTCACCCCCGAAGAAAACATGGGTGACGTCATGGGCGACCTGAATCGCCGACGTGGACAACTGCAAGGGATAGACAGCCGTGCCGGTTCGCAGGTCATCAAAGCGCTGGTACCCCTTTCAGAAATGTTTGGCTATGTGACGCAGCTGCGGACGATCACTTCCGGAAGAGCTACTTCAACGATGGAATTCGATCACTATGCCGAAGCACCGCGCAACGTCCAGGATGAAGTGATTGCTAAAGCAAAAGGCAAAGTAAAAGCGTAAATAACAACTGGCAGCCTGTTGCAAATAGCTCTAACAGGTTGCCTTCACTTTTAATTAATTAAAATAATGAGCCAACGTATCAGAATCAAATTGAAATCGTACGATTACAACTTGGTAGACAAATCTGCTGAGAAAATCGTAAAAACGGTAAAACCTACAGGCGCCGTGGTAAGTGGTCCCATCCCCTTGCCTACGGAGAAGAAAGTATACACCGTATTGCGCTCGCCACACGTCAACAAAAAGGCGCGTGAGCAGTTTCAGTTGTGTGCTTACAAACGTTTATTGGACATTTATAGCTCCAATTCAAAAACAGTAGACGCATTGATGAAACTTGAACTGCCCAGCGGCGTGGAAGTAGAAATCAAAGTGTGATCGCCCTCGGTTTCAATACTTGAAAATCAAAAAAGGCGGCTTAATGGCCGCCTTTTTTGATTAACTAAAAACCCCCCTGCCATACGATTTGGCAAGGGGTTTTCCAAATTGACACTAAAATTCGTCCATTACAACGCAAACCCTAATCCCACGGTCCACACGCGATTGGTTTGCTTCGTATCACCGCCCATACCATCGGGGGCGATATCGGTGAGGCCCAATCCATAACCACCATGGATCATCAGTCCATTGGTAAATTGATAGCCACCAATAAAGTTCAGTCCGAAATCGGTGCCTTTCTGATCATTGTCGCTTCCAAACTCGAAATCGCCTATTTCCTCACCATCGTATTTCGTCTTACCGCTCAAACCAAATCCCACATAAGGACCTGCTCCTACAAATAAGTGGCCAACCGGTCCGGTCGGAACTTTAGCAACAAGATTCACCGGAATCTCCAACCACATGGTGTTTTGGGTAATATCTTCCAACACCGGATCCATTTCATCGATGGCATCTACCAGCCCCGATCCCTTTGCCCCCTTACCCTGCAGCGAGATACCAGGCTGTACATACAAGTAATCGGTGAAAATCGGCGCATCTAAAAAGGCCGTGATGTGAAAATTAGTCGAAGCGTCTGTCTCCACCGAATTATTTCCGCCCGAAAAGTTATACTTCGGGAAATTTACGCCCGCCTTAATACCAAATCCCATCGGCTGCCCCTGTGCAAAGGCGCTTACCGAAAACGCCAATACGGCTATAGATAAAATTAACTTTTTCATGTTCATCTCCTTTTTTATCATATGTTACTGACCTTCCACGTTACAAGATATGAGCCAAGAATCGATAATAACAAAACACATTAGTTATCAGCATGTTGGAAAATAAGCAAGTCGTAATATCCAGTGTACAGATTTCCATACACTAAGCTATTAAAGTTTGGTACCGACAACAGGCCTGTTGAAAGATTCGGATTTTCAGCCCAAAAGAACATTACATGGCTTTTAATTATCAATAATTTATTTTAGCTTTGCAGTCCTTTAGAAAAAGGGTCGGGTGGCCGAGTGGCTAGGCAGAGGTCTGCAAAACCTTTTACAGCGGTTCGAATCCGCTTCCGACCTCGTTGTTACAAATAAAAAATAAGACAATGGGAGTTACACGCTTAAAAAGAAAAGACCGCAGAAATAAGGTAGTGGCAAAAAACGAAGTACAGTTTCTAAAACTGGGCAGCAACCTAGAGATTGGCAGCCGCTCAAAAATGCCCGCCAACAGCCAGATTGTGAAAAACAATGCGGTACTGGACAAATTAGTCGCAGACCTGAAAAAATAAAGGTTACCGTGTCGCTTGGCCGATACAATATCCGTAAAACGGCTACGTATTTTTTAAGAGATCCGCTATTTGGCGGATTTTTTCTTTTGAAGACTGCCAGGTGACTGATCCCATCCCTTTTACCCCGGTCTCATTATCCATACCACTTGGAATAACTGTCTTGGCAGAACTGTGAAATGCGCGCGCTCCCGTCGACTGGGCAATGGCCAATACATTTGATTCATCGATTCCCGACCCAGGCATGATCTCGATTCGGTTACCCGCTTGCCGAACGAGTTTCGCAATCAATGTGGCGCCCTCCTGCGCAGTATTTTTCATACCCGAGGTAAGCAGCCGCGTACAGCCGCTATGGATAATTGTTTCCAGGGCGGCCTCCGGGTCGCGGCAAACATCAAATGCACGGTGGAACGTCACCTGCATGGGCGAAGCCAGATTTACCAGTGCGCGCGTGCGCACTTCATCCACCATTCCGTCTGGCCGGAGCAACCCGATTACAATCCCGTCACAACCTGCTGCCCTGCAATAGGCAATGTCTGCCTTCATTTCTTCAAATTCGATATCCGTATACAGGAAATCACCCGCCCTCGGCCGGATGAGCACATGGACGCCAATATGCAGCAGTTGCCGGGCGAGCTGTATCTGGCCATGGGATGGCGTAATCCCTCCCGCCTCCAGGTGCTGACATAATTCCACACGGTCTGCCCCACCCTCCTGCGCAGCCAGGGCCGAGGTCACGCCGTTTGCACATATCTCAAGTTGATAATTCATCTTAAATGCAACCATTTCTCAAAAGTAGAAAAATCATTGGAGTCTTATTTCCATTTATTTAAACATTATTTGTAATTAATCTTAATAACACTTATGTTTGTTGCGTTATTTATAAAAAGTCTAAATAATAATAATGACTAACCAGATACTACTCGCGCTGTTATTCACTTCCCTGATTTCGTTGCCTTCAACGGCACAGCAAACGCGCATCATATATGCCGGCGACACGTTGTGGAATAATCCGCTCGACGAAGTTGTAGTTACCGGGCAATATGAACCGCAGTCCATTAAACACTCGGTATATCGCGTACGCACCATTACGAACGAACAAATACGGCTGCGCGCTTCCACTACCGTGGAAAACATTTTGAATACCCAGCTGGGCATGCGTTTTTCCAACGATCTCACCCTGGGTGAGTCGGATATCCAACTAATGGGCATGTCAGGCCAGAACGTAAAGGTGCTGGTAGATGGCATTCCGCTCATCGACCGCGGGGCGACAAAGCAGAGCCTCAGCCAGATTGACGTAAACAATATTGAGCGCATCGAAGTGGTTGAGGGACCGATGTCCGTTACTTACGGTACCGATGCGTTGGCAGGGGTTATCAACATCATCACCAAAAAAAGAACCGGGGGCAGTAACCTGGTTATCGGTGCACGCGTCCAGGAAGAGAGCGCGGGTGATGAATACGCCGCCTTTCGCAATGAGGGCACGCACAACGGCAACATATCGGTTAACTGGCAGCAAAACGGCTGGCAGGTCCAGGCATCCGGCAGCCGGAACAATTTCGGTGGCTGGCAGGGAAACAGCGAAGGCCGCACGCTAGACTGGAATCCAAAAGACCAATGGCTGGCTTCGGGAACACTGGGCTACCGAAACCGAAGTATAAATACCTGGTACCGGCTGGATTTTTTGGACGAAGACATCTATATGCCCGGGCGTCTAAATAATTTAAACCTGGTAGCCGTCGACAAAAATTACCTCACCTCGCGGTTTACCCATATGCTGCAGACGGATTGGGGCGTCAGCGACCGGGTTAGTGTGTCCGGTGCGCTATCCTATCAGGACTATCAACGGCGTACGCGGACGATGCGGCACGACTTCCAAACCGGCGTATCTGAACTGACTAAAGGCCGCGGCGAACAAGATACAGCTCAGTTTAACTCTTTCCTATTCCGCGGCACATTGCAATATAAATTGTCTGACAACGTTTTCCTGCAGCCTGGTATTGAAATCAACAGCAACAACGGCAGTGGCCAGCGGATCGACGGTTCGCGAAACATTACCGATTATGCCTTTTTCATTTCTTCCGAGCTAAAACCCACGGTGTGGCTCAACATCCGGCCCGGTTTGCGGTTTATTTACAATTCAGTGTATGACGCACCTCCGGTTATCCCATCGCTCAATGTCAAATTCCGTATCAGCAAATCGTTTGACATCCGCGCGGCATACGCACGGGGGTTTCGCTCCCCCGCCCTGCGCGAGCTGTATTTCACCTTTTTTGATGCTAACCACTCCATTCAAGGCAATGAGGACCTGAAAGCCGAATATTCCAACAGCTTCAATACCTACGTGAGCTGGTATGGTACGCAACTGGGCGAATGGCGGGTCACCAGCACCTTTGGCGGCTTTTATAACCGGTTTAATAACCTCATCGCGATCGGCAATGCACCCGGGAATGGAGCGATCAATACATACGTGAATATCGACCGGTTCCGTACCGCCGGAGCAACGTTTGAAAACGCCGTTTACTGGAAAAATCTGGAGGCCAGCATCGGACTTTCTTATATCGGCCGCCATAACCGGCTTTCCGAAACAGAAATGAATACACCTGACATGGTTTGGTCGCCGGAAGTGAACAGTAATATCATGTACTACATTCCCAAATGGGGAGCCGGCATCAACCTCTTCTACAAATACAACGGCGACCGCCCCGGCTATGAGGCTGTGGAGCAGTCAAACGGCGAAATCACCGTTAACCGGACATCCATAGCCGCCTATCATAACGCCGACCTCAGCATCAACAAAAACATTACGCAATACCTAACACTTGTTGGCGGCGTACGCAACCTCTTCGATGTAACCCGGATCGAAAGCAATTCGCTGACCGGCGACGGAAGTGCCCACAGCGGAGCGATCACTTCAGTGCCGGTAGGTTATGGACGTTCTTTTTTTCTGGGCTTGAATTTCCAGTGGGCTAAAAACACAAACTAACAGTCTATATCAGTTAACTATGATTAAAACCCAAACAATAAGATGAAAACCACGACGAACACATTCAAATCAATCAGCCTGTGCGTAGCGGCAACCGTAGCGCTATCGGCATGCTCGCGCAACGATGATCCCGTAATCCCCGTAACCCCGCCATCCGACGGCACCACGCTGACGCTGGACGGCGGCGAAGGTGGCAGTGCTGCGGAAAATTCGGTATATGTCGACCTAAGTGCCGAGCAGCAAACGTCCGTTAAACGGGACAGCTGGAGCCTGGGCTTTTATAATGGATCGGAATTCCGGGTGATCCTAAACAGCACCAATGGCTCATCGGCCGTTGCCGTTGACGAAACGGATATCAACGCCGTCTCTGCTGATGACATCAACATTGACGACCTTACTATCCCCCTGGGACAACCGGGAGCATTCGATAACATCGACGACGTGACGGGCGACCTGGACAACACCGTCATCGCCGAAATTTCGGCAACGGATGCCGAAAACAAGGTATACGTGGTCAATCCCAAGGGTGGAAGCCATGCTGATGTAATTTCCGCAGACCAGCTATATAAAGTCCGGATATTACGGGCGGGGGAAGACTATACGCTTCAATACGCGCCGCTCAACGCCACGGCTTTCGAAACACTGACCATCCAAAAAGAAGCCGATTATAACTTCCAGTTTATCTCTTTTGAAACCGGGCCGGTAACTGTTGAACCCGCGAAAGCGGAATGGGATTTCCAGTGGACGTGGAGCGTCTATTTTGGAGGGATGCCAAATGGGGCTACTTATCCATATGGTTTTTCCGACCTGATTTTTATCAACCATTTGGCAGGGGTAACAGCTGCAGAAGTCATTTTTGAGGATGAAAATGGAGACAGTACCGGAAAACCTACCTACGAAGATTTCGCTGAGGCCGATTTGAGCGGAGTTAGCTTCAGCAATAACCGCAATGTGATCGGATCAAACTGGCGTGCGACTACCGGAGATGGGGCTGGCAGAAAAGATGACCGGTTCTACTTAATTAAAGACGCTGCAGGAAACATATATAAACTGCGCTTCATCTCGATGGGTGCCGGTGAAGACGGCGGCACACGTGGTTATCCGGAATTGGAATACACCCTGGTAAAACAGGGATAACCGTCGTCTTATTACGCTGCTATAGTGATCATAAGCCAGGCAGCGTTACAATGCTGCTTGGCTTTACGCTAACATGAACGTTACCAAATAAATCATACCATGAATAAAAACGCATTTTTGTGTTGCCTTGTACTGATAGCCGCCACTGCCTTCAGCTCTTGCAATGCACCAACCACGTCCCAAACCAACGCCCTGGATTCGGCCAAAATCGTCTCCACCAATGGAACCCTTTCCGAAATTCTAGTGGCACTGGGATTGGAAGACAACATCGTGGGTGTGGACGTAGCCAGTACCTATCCGACCAGCTTACAGGATAAACCGAAAATTGGCCATAACCGCGATATTTCTTCCGAAGGCGTCCTCGCACTCGATCCGGATTTCGTACTGGGAATAAGCGAAGTAGTACGCCCTGAAGTAGCCGATCAGATTCGATCTTCCGGCGTCGGGCTCATGCTGTTTGACCATGAATATTCGATTGACGGAGCCAAACAGCTTATCCGGGCGGTCGCTGACTCTTTGGACCGGTCTGCCAAAGGGGATTCGTTGCTTCGGGAATTGGAGGTGGATCTGGCAGTCGCCGATTCGGTTGTTGCCCAGTCGCAAACCCAACCGAAAGTCTTGTTCATCTATGCGCGGGGCACCGGCACCATGATGGTGGCCGGACAACAAACCCAATTGGATGAAATGATCAAACTGGCCGGCGGCATAAATGCGGTACAGGGTTTCACGGACTTCAAGCCACTTACTTCCGAGGCCCTGGTGGCCGCGAACCCGGACGTCATCCTGTTATTCGATTCGGGTTTGGCTAGTCTGGGCGGTATAGATGGTCTGTTGGAAATACAGGGCATGCGCCAGACCAACGCCGGAAAAAACAAAAAAGTGGTTGAAATGGACGGCCAATTCCTTACCGGTTTTGGTCCGCGCCTTGGAAAAGCGGTAATGGAACTGGCAGAGAAAATTCGGTGAAGGGCTACGGGATTATATTAGTTATCCTTGCATTGCTTCTGATCGGGGCGAGTATATTGTCGGTTTGTGTGGGTGCCGTACAAATCAGTGCTTCCGAATTAGGATCCATCATCGCATACCGTACCGGTATCAGTGATCAAATCAGCTTTAGTCCGCAGCAGGAAGCCGTGTTGCTCAACATACGGCTGCCGCGCGTCGTATTGGGGGCATTGGTCGGAAGCACACTGGCCGTTGCCGGCGCTGCCATGCAGGGGCTGTTCCGGAATCCACTGGCCGAACCGGGATTAATTGGTATATCATCTGGTGCATCGCTCTTTGCCGTGATGATGATTGTCCTGGAAAACCGGGTTTTCGGTCGCTTTCTTACCGCCATATTTGGCTACTATGCGTTGTCGATTGCCGCTTTCGTCGGTGCCTGCCTGACCACGTTTATTGTATACCGCCTTGCCGTAGGCAAAGGCAAGGCAGATATCACGACATTGTTGTTGGCCGGTATTGCCATTAACGCATTGGCGGGCTCTTTTACGGGCATGCTGACCTTCATTTCGACCGATCAGGAACTGCGCGACATTACCTTTTGGAACCTCGGCAGCCTGGGCGGGGCCAGTTGGAAGACTGTTGGCGGCATCCTACCTTTTGTGTCGATCTCAATATGCACCTTGCCGTTTTTTAGTAAGGCGCTGAATGCGCTATCACTGGGCGAATCACAGGCGGGACATATGGGGATAAACGTAAGTATACTGAAAAAAATGGTTATCGTGCTGGCCACGCTGGGGGTCGGCGCCTCGGTAGCGGTATCCGGAATGATCAGTTTTGTTGGGCTGGTAACTCCGCATATCCTGCGGATGGCGTTCTCGGCAGACCATCGTCTGGTGATACCCGGATCGGCATTGCTGGGTGCAGCGGTGCTAATCTTGGCCGACCTTATTGCGCGCACGATTGTTGCGCCCGCAGAGTTGCCGATCGGGATATTGACGGCGCTCATCGGTACACCCGTGTTTATTTACATCATCATGGTCGAACGGCGAAAACGTGTGATGTCGTAATGTGGCACGGGAAAAGTGCCCGGTATCTTTATTTTTTCGGGTAAGACCCTAAGGTATACCGATAAATTTATCATAATTTTAAATAAAAGTAACGACGAGCATGATTGAAGTCAGCAACATCCACTATTCAGTTGGCGGGAAAAAACTGGTCGACGGTATCAGCTTTGACGTGCAGCGGGGCGAACTCTTAGCGGTAATTGGTGCAAACGGTGCCGGCAAAAGCACGTTGCTCAAACTGCTTTGCAAAGAGCTTCAGGCTGAAGCCGGCGAAATTTACATCCGCAAACAGCCTATCGCTACGTACAAGCTGGATCAGCTGGCCAGGTTCCGGTCGGTATTGGCGCAAAGCAACACCCTATCGATCTCATTCAAAGTACACGAGCTGGTGATGATGGGACGGTACCCGCACTTTGATAATACTCCCACGGATACCGATACGGAGATCGTGAAGGCCGTTATGGAAGAGACGGGGATCACCGAATTCGCCAACCGCGATTACAATACCCTATCCGGCGGGGAACAACAGCGGGTACAGCTGGCGAGGGTTATTGCCCAGGTTTATGATCAACCACAGGGCATCCTTTTCCTAGACGAACCGACCAACGGACTGGACCTGCTCTATCAGCAGCAGATTCTCAGCCTGGCACGTGGCATGGCCGACCGTGGATACTGCGTGGTCAGCATTTTGCACGACATCAATTTTGCCTCACGCTTTGCAGACAAGGTGTTGATCCTAAAAAAGGGAAGACGAATTGCGTTTGGCAGCCCGAAACAGGTCATCACTTGCGAGCATATCCACCAGGCATTCAACATACAGGTGCGCCTGTTTGATGACGAAGAATTTAAGTGCCCGTTGGTTATCCCTTCCGTGATCCTATCCAAACAATTGTAAATAACAAGCAAGCAAATAAATCATTATGGAACATACAGCATTATCACTCAAAGAACAATACGAAACCTTTAAGGCAGAAAACCCAAAGGTGCGCATCCGGGACGCCGCTAAACAACTGGGCGTCTCGGAAGCAGACTTAGTGGCCACAGGGGAAAACAACGTGGCATTAAAGCCCGAATTTCAAAATATATTGAAAGAAATCAGCACTTTGGGATATGTTATGGCACTCACCCGAAATGACCATGCCGTGCATGAGCGAAAAGGCGCCTACACCAAGGCAACCTTCAACGGTCACGTAGGTCTTGTCGTAAATCCCGATATCGATCTGCGGCTGTTTATGAACGCCTGGCATTTCGGCTTTGCCGTCCGCGAAGGCGAGCGACAAAGCCTCCAGTTCTTCGATCAGGACGGTGAGGCCGTGCATAAGATATACCTCACCGAACAAAGTGATTTGGCGGCCTACGAGGCGTTGGTAGCCAAATATAAAGCGGATGTACAGGGAGAGCCGCTGCAAATCACCCCCGTGGACAAAACCATTGAAGAAACGCCTGACAGCGAAATTGACGTAGCGGGATTTCAGCAGGCGTGGCTTGACTTAAAAGATACCCACGACTTTTTTGGATTACTGCGCAAATTCGGTGTTTCACGCCGCCAGGCCATGCGTCTGGCGCCCGAAGGCCATGCAACAGCAATATCCGTACCCTCGCTGAAGCGCATTCTGGAAGGCGCCTCCGAGCGTCGCCTGGATATCATGGTATTTATCGGCAGCCGTGGCTGTATCCAGATCCATACCGGAAAAGTGAAAAAATTACTGCAGACCGGCCCCTGGTTCAATGTACTTGACCCTGAGTTCAACATGCACCTCCGTGAAGACGGCATATCCAGCGTGTGGCTCGTCAAAAAGCCAACAGAAGACGGGATCGTAACCAGCCTGGAGGCGTTTGACCAAGATGGAAACATCATTGTCCAGTTTTTTGGCAAGCGTAAACCGCGTATTCCAGAGCGTGAAGACTGGCGGCAGGTGGTAGCCGACTATGCCGTGGCTATTTAACGCGAATAAAGATCTATATGGTTTGTTTTATATAGTTGTTTAGTTTAGTTAGTGAAAACCCCGCTGATGTGAATCACCGGGGTTTTATGTTTTTAATCAACGTATGTTTAACCAATAAGGCAGCGTATCAACACGCTGGCCATCCATTGCATGGATTAAAGCATGCTGATGTCAAAGCTCTCCGCTATTTCGCCTTCTGCCTCATCGGCCTTCGCAAATAGATCTTCCACGCTGAAATTGAAGCTGCTATAGAGCTCTAAATTACTTGGCTTGGGCTTGTTAAAATCCAGGCGGGCCAGCTCCTGTTGTTGGGTATTCAGCAAACGGGTGAATGCCGTGCGGTATTTGTCTGCAATGGGAACTGACGGCGGGAATTTCTGGGCCAGTGCGTCGACCTGTCGGCCATTTTTCCAAAAACGATAGCATACATGCGGACCGGTAGCCAATCCTGTGCTTCCCACATAGCCGATCACCTGGCCCTGGTTCACGCGCTGCCCACGCTTCACCGCACGTTTGCTCATGTGAAGATATTGGGTGGTATAAACGTTATCGTGTTTAATTTTCACATAGTTGCCGTTCCCCCGGCCGTAAGACGACTCAACGACCACGCCGTTGGCAGTGGCGACTATTGGCGTACCATGCGGAGCGGCGAAGTCGGTTCCCAAATGCGCTTTCCAACGGCGCTGTACCGGATGGAAACGGCGCATGGTGTAACGCGAGGAAATCCGAGTGTATTTCAATGGAGCCTTCAAAAAGGTCCGTTGCAAACTTTTTCCGTTTTGGTCATAATAAGCGCCGTCTGTTCCGTCTTCGGGCTGGAAATAAAACGCCTGGAATTCTTCACCGTCATGCCCGAAAATGGAGGACAGTATCTTACCCGGTCCGATCGGCTCGCCCTCGACGTATTTGCGCTCATAAACCACCTTAAACCAATCGCCTTTTTTTATCTGATAAAAATTGACGGCCCAACCGTAAATTTCCGCCAGCTGGATGGCTAGGTCAGGATTGACCTTTTGCTCTTGAAGCGTTTCATAGAGCGAATTACTGATGATACCCGACACGGTTTCCACACGTGTATCGACCGCTTTCTGTCCGGCAAACACCGCTATGGTATCCCGCAAATCATAAACGATATAATCAACCGCATTCGGCTGATAAACGAAAAATGCTGCTTTGCCCGAGTTGTCTTTAAAAACAGTATACTCTTTGCCGGCGGCAATTTTCCGCACATCATAAACCGGCTTTGATTTAGCGGCTATATTCCCTATTGTTGGCAAATCCAAGCCCTGTCGTTGCAGTATTTGAGAGAGAAATTCGTTCCTGGACACTTCATGCTTTTCTATATGATAGCCATCCAAAGGCAAGCCGAAAAGCAAATTTTGTTCGATGGGGGCCTCTCCCCTATCCTGGGTTTCCGCGGGAATCACGGGTGTTGTATCGAACGAAGAGAAAACAATAAAGCCAGCACTCAATACAAGGACTACCAGCACTAAAAGTGCCAGTACATTCTTTTTTAATACCATTTTCTTTTGTAGGTGTTGAGAATCTCCAAAAGTTGATCCAGTGTTAATTTAAGTAATTGGCAAGCCCATCCGCACTCAACGCAACCACTCACTTTACATTAGTAACACAAAGAAAACAAAATTATTGTGTTTATATTAAAACTTTAACATAATTGTTGCTGTTATAGAGTTGCGCCAAAATCCAAACTTTGAAAAAGGCACCCTTGAATTACTGCTTGAGGCACCCTCGAATTACTGCCGGCTTCGGGCAATAAAATCCAAAGTCAAATTTGCTAATGCTTTGATTCCTAACGTAAAACCGCTCTCTTCGATATAAAAATTGTCTGTATGATGGGAAGGTGCGTCCGCCGGACTTTGCCCTTTTGGCATGCCTCCCAGGAAAAAGAACATTCCGGGGACCTTTTCCTGAAAAAACGAAAAATCTTCTGCCCCTGTTACCGCTTCACGTAAAAATACATTTTCATCGCCAGCTGTCTTTAGCAGTGAAGGCAACATCGCTTCCGTCAACCCCGGGTCGTTATAGGTCACCGGATAATGCATACTGTAAGGGATTTGCACTTCGGCAGTAGCGCCGGCACTTTCCGCAGTCTTGCTAACCACCTGCTTTACCCGATTGATGATCATCTGCTCGTCCTCGGTGCTCAACGCTCTTATGGTTCCCATCATATCAACTGTTTCCGGAATGATGTTCGAACGATTGCCTCCATGTATAGCGCCGATGGTTACTACGCCCGGGTTGCGTGTAAGATTCAGGTTGCGGCTGATAATGGGCTGTAAATTGTTGATTACCTGAGCTGCCACCACGATCGGGTCGACTGACGACCAAGGATCAGCACCGTGTGCGGGTTTCCCCGTAACGGTAATTTTCATATCGTTCACGCTCGCCATCGCCCCGCCCGGACGGTAGCCTATTTTTCCAACTTCAATCTGTGAGTTGATATGCAAACCAAAAATAACGTCAACGTCAGGGTTTTCGAGGACACCGTCTGCAACCATCAGCTTTGCTCCGCCTTCTTCTCCAAATGGCGCGCCCTCTTCGGCTGGCTGAAAAATAAACTTTACGGTTCCGCTAATCTGATCTTTCATCGCGGAAAGCACTTCGGCCACCCCCATAAGGATCGCTACGTGGGCATCATGACCACATGCGTGCATCACACCTACTTCGGCTCCGTTATACTGGCTTTTCACCCTTGAGGCAAAGGGAAGATCGGTAGCCTCTGTGATGGGAAGTCCGTCCATGTCGGCACGCAGCGCAACGACAGGCCCAGGACTACTTCCTGTTAACACCCCCACGACACCCGTTTTGGCCACTCCGGTTTCTACCGTCAGGCCCAGAGACTCCAAATGCGCGGCAATAATTTCGGCCGTGCGTGTCTCCCGGTTTCCCAGTTCCGGATGCGCATGAAAATCGCGCCGCCAACCAATCACCTTACTTTCGATATCGTCGGCCAGTGCGTCCACACGTGTACGGGTAGTGCGCTCCTGAGCGTCTGATGCCGACGACAAAATGCAACCCAACAAACAGGCCAGTATTATCTTTTTCATGTTCTTGAGGTTTATGTTGCTAAAGTACAAAAGTCGACTTACTTTACACAGCCAGACTACGAGGCCACACCATAAAAAAAATCAGCGGTCTGTATGAAACAGTACCGCTGAACCAACTATACGAACATGATGAAAAATAGCCTACGTTGCCAGTGGAGGTCCTACAGGTATTTTGATGGACCTACGGTCTTCTGAATAGCGGTGTTTGGTTGCGGTAAAGGTGCACTCCAAATACTCACCCATATGCAAATTACCCTCAATGCGATCACCTCCGCTAGAGACGTTACCCGAGAACGAGTAAACCAATGAGTCACCGGGGCGACGGAAAACGCTGCGGAATTTCACGGTGTCGCCTTCGATCGACCCGATTAGCTCTCGGCTGTGGAAATCTCCCTGGTGGATTCCTGTCAACCAGTTCCCGTTCTGTTCAATATGAAAAGTATGCGTACTCTGACCGTTGAAGAATTGAACGTTTACATCCCATCTTCCATTAATCTCATGGGTAGGCGCCGCCATCTCCTTGGATTTTTGCGTCCGCTGTTTGCGCAGAAGCTCATGAATGCGGTCAGCTACTATCCGATCGTTTCCTTCTTGCATTTGGAACGCAGTTACCGTGATGCTTGTGGTACCGTCCTCTTCCACTCCGCCGGCTGCCAGCGCGATTCGGGGTTTCGTATGCGCTAATTCATCAGCAAACTCCTCCCCCGTGACATGGAGATTATTCGCGTTCCAGCTAATAGTAAGCGTCGGGCTATGGTTTGACAGCCCCTTGGGCTCGCCGATCGCTGTCTTGATACCGGGAATTTCGGAAACTCGCCTGTCAATCGTATCCAGCCATGACAACCATTTCTGCCATAGCCCTTTGTGATCTCTCCTCGTCCACGCTTCAACCGCTGCGACCATACCCAACGTTTCTTCCCGGCCTACCTTGTCATTTCGGCCAATACCATGATGCGGTGCGCTGGACTGCCATGCCGCTTTTAAAATACTTTTCTTACCCAATACGAGGCCGGCACCCTGCGGACCGCACATCACCTTGCCGCCACTGTACGTAACTACGTCAGCACCCCGTGCCAGGTGTACGTTGGGAATTGTAAGGTCTTCCGCAGCCGCGTCTACCAACACCGGCACATTAAATGGCTTTGCCACGGCCGCCACCGCTTCGGTAGAGAGGGGACCATTATCGCTGGCACCGTGCGCCACTAAATAAATCATGGCGGTGCGGGGGCCTATAGCCGCCTTCAGCTCTTCCATGGTTTCCACCGTGATGACCCGTACACCTACGTTCCGTATGGAGTGGTCATACGCATTACGCGAATGACGGGGAATAATCACCTCTGTTTTGTCGAATCCGGTCATATCGGGTAACTGGATAAGCTTTTCTGGGTTTCCGCCGGTTACGCACGCCACCGTAACGTGTTTCATCCCGGCTGCGCATCCCGAAGATACCATTCCCCACTCGGCGCCCGTGAGGTTCGCCAAATGTTGGCCCACGGCCTCTGCCAACTCATCGTATTGCACGAAGTAGTCGGCAGCGGCATGAATGGCGTCCTTAACTTCAGGCAATTCGGCCGAACCTCCGATAATTGTAAATGTTCCCCGGCAGTTGATCACCGGCTCAACGCCGATTGCCCGATAAATTTCCGGTCCGGTTGCCCCACCCTTGCTTCTTGCCAATGCGTTTAGAATACTTGTCTTTGAGTCCTCAACCACCGTACCTTCTGCCAACGACATTCCGGAGATGCCAGCTAGGGGAAGTACACCCAAGGTTTTGATCACGTCTCGTCTTTTCATAGTTTTTCTTAAATTGGTAGTATTAATTAGTTCTTTACAACTTTTGCTCTTATCTGTTTAACTTCACTCGGTGTTACCGCCCCGGCATCATTCCCCCAACGGCTTCGGATATACGAAATAATTGAAGCGGCGGCGTGGTCATCCAAAATATTGGCATGTGGAGGCATAATTCCATTATAGGTCTTTCCCTTAACGGTTATTTCGCCCTGTAAGCCGTTCAATATCACATCCACCAGCGGCTCCAGCGCACCGGTAACCCGGCCTGACCCGGCCAACGGCGGATATAAATTGTTATCACCTTGTCCGTTGCGCTGGTGGCACGACGCACAATACGTGTCATATAAGATTCCCCCCTCCAGTAAACTGCCTTTATCTAGCTCGTCAACGCCTTCCACTGGTGTTTTAATGTAAGACCGCGAAAGTTGCTTTTCCATCACCGCCAGCTCATTGGCGCCGAAGGCCTTTTTATCACCCTTAAACATAATTCGCCATATCCGGCCCTTATTGGACTCCGAAATATAGAGTGAACCATCGGGTCCCTCTGCCAATCCCATTGGCCGATACACCGCATCGCTTGTGTTTTCGACTGTATCGACGCCGGTAAACCCGTCGGCAAACACTTCCCATTCGCCCGCCTTTCCATCCACGATCGGCACAAAGCAAACGATGTAGCCAGCCTGTGGATACGGCGAACGGTCGGTTGAGCCATGAAAGGCAACAAATACCCCTTGCTTATAGCGTTCAGGGAATTGATCTCCCTGATAGAACAGCAAATCCATTGGCGCCCAATGGCCGGGAAATCCGACCACAGGAAGATCGAAATCCTTAGCGCGTCCCTGTATCTTTCCATCGCCTCCATAAGCAGGCGCCAATACATTCTTCCCCTGCAACTGATCATAATACCCATACGGCCAGCCAAAATCCGCGCCTTCCGTTACTTTGACCAACACCTCAGCGGGCAGCACTGCTCCCTGCCAAGACGTATATTTATCCGGATACATCGTATGAAAATTATCTATGCCATTCACGACAGCGTACAAATGATCGTCAAGCGGGCTCCACGTCATGCCAACCACGCTCCGTAGCCCCGTGGCAAACTTTACGCCGTCTTCCTGGGTCTGTCCTTCTTTATTGGCGTCAAACTTCCAAATGCCGGCATGTTTTTCCCGTTCTGGAGACGGATCCAACCCCTTACCCCCAGGTGTTCCGGTGGGGCCGTACAATTTCATGTCCTGCCCGGCGTCTGATGGAGCACCAAATGGAATATACATATTGCCATGGCGGTCAAACGCCGGAGGTTTGGTCGTGTGCCAATTGCGGCCCACATTCGGATCGTTGTCCGTAAGGATGATCTCCGTACGGCTTGTCGGCACCAACTCGCCGGGTTGGAGTTTGTTACGGAGTACTTGCTTGACCGAACTGGTATAAAGATATCCATTGTGTAGGGTCATACCCACCGCCAGTCCGCCAAGGTCCTCGTAGTCGCCAAACCGTACGATCGAGTCGACTTTACCGTCACCATCCACATCGCGCATGGCCACGGAGCCACCTTCCCCTTTTTTTGACATACGGAATTTCGCATAAATATCGCCATTATCGTTTACGGCAATGTGCCGCGTTGGGCCTACGCTGTCGACAACAGTGAGCGCCTCAAAGCCCCCCGGAAGAATCAAGCCTCCGTTATCGGGGTCGCTGGCTGGTAAGTCACTGGAACGGTAATCACCATTCCCGCATGCAAGGGCGGCCGAGGCGACGAGACACATGCTGTATCGCCAAACAAGGGCCCATGCACCGTTATTATATTGATTTTTTTGGTTCATTTGAAAGTTAAGTTGTAGTTGGATAATTCACTAATCGGCTGCTGATTGGACTACTTCCCCAGACCTGCCATTCAAATCCCACACCACCCGGCCGGCACGTAATGTCAGTTCAGCCTCAAATTTCCGATTTCCATGTAATGTCTTCCGGCCGGAATCCATAAAGCCAAACGCTCCCTCACGGATGCCCAAAAGTGCAATGTCGGCAACAGCGCCTACATCGAGGTTGCCGAGGTCCTCCCGTCTAATGGCAGTAGCCGCCCCCCAGGTAGCCGCCGGGATAATCTCTTCGAGGGGCATCCCCATAACCATAAACTTAGACATGATGTCCAACATGTCTTTCATGCCAGAGTTCATACTAAAACGGTGTAGGTCCATCCCGAAAGTATGCGGATAAAACTGTTGCCGGGCAGCCGGAATCGCCTGGCTAAACCAAAAGCCCGCTCCGCCGTGGCCCACATCGAACAGTACACCCTTTTTGCGCGCTTCCCACACGAACGGCCGTACATTACCCTGCTCATCGATAATCGGCATACGTTCGCTCACCTGCTCATACGTATGGGTGATGATGTCGCCGGGACGCATTTTTCTGAGCTGGTCCTCCAATGTATATTCAGGGAGATGACATTCGACGAATAACGGCACGTTGGCCAAGCTGGCTGCTTCCAGTGCTCTGTCGAACGGCGTCCAGTCGGTACCTAAATAGTGTCCAATCTTAACGCCGACGATAACATCCCGGTAATTCTTGATCAACGAAGACGTAAGCCATGCATCCATATCCTGTTTATCCTGCTCGCCCGGGGAGCCAACCATACCCGCGCCAGCGATATTCACAAATGCGAGTACACGGGTTTGCACTTGGTCAATCACCTGCTTCTTAAAAAGCGGAAAGCTTCTCCAGCCGGACGTGCCGGCATCGACGACCGTCGTAATACCCGAGCGAAAGGTGAAGTTATCCGGCGACACACTGGAAATACCGTTAGCAAACTGTCCAGCTTCGCTACCCACAAACACGTGGGTATGGATATTGATTAACCCCGGAGTCACCAGCAGGCCCGTTGCATCAATCACCTTTTTCGCCTCACCGGCTGGAATGTCCGTACCTACCCGCGCAATCGTGTCTCCCGCTACGGCGACGTCCATAACACCATCCCGACCATTTTTCGGGTCTATGACGCGGCCTCCTTTGATCAACAGATCATAAGTTTGACCGAAGACCAACGTCGGAAAATTTGCAACCGTTGCCCCGAGTATCAAGCCAATCAACAACTTGGATGCTTGCTTTTTAATATTGGTGATATTCATCATTTGTATGCTTATTCGCTAATCATTGCCTCGTCCCATGGCCTGCCAGCCCGTCCGTTCAGATCCCACACTACGCGGCCAGCCCGGATGGTAATCTCGGCTTCTAATTTCTTGTCACTTTCCAACGTCACGTTGCGCACATCCAAATACCCGAATTTGCCGTCGCGGAGGTTAAGCACGGTAATATCCGCTTCGCTTCCGACACTCAAATGGCCCAGGTCCGGGCGGCTAATTACCTGTGCCGGTTTCCAGGTAGTTCGGAAAATCACCTGATCAAGCGGCATTCCCAGGCTAAGGAATTTCGACATCACATTATCCAACCCCTTCATGCCATCGTTCATACTTTGCGTATGCAGATCAGTACTAATCACATCAGCCCAAAACCCGTCACGTGTAGCCGGAATCGCCTGCCGCCATGAGAAGGCACCTCCGCCGTGTCCGACATCGAAAATAATTCCCCGCTTCTGCGCTTCGAAAACGAACGGCTTTACATGTCCATTCTCGTCAACAATGGTTTCGCGGTTTTTAGGACCATACGAGTAAGTGTGCGTAAACGCGTCTCCGGGGCGAAGAATTTCCATAAATAGCTTCTCGATGGATAGGGGTGGTTGATGTTCGCCAAAATCGACCATCACTGGCACGTCGGCGAGATTTCCTGCTTCCACTGCACGTTCCACCTGGGTATAGTCTCCCCAATAATGCGCCGCCTTAATGCCCACAATGATATCCGGGAATAGTTCTTTGATCATATGTGCCGTCATCACCGGGTTCATATCCGACACATCCTGTTCTTCAAACCTGCCCAGCATTCCAATTCCAACGATATTCAAGAATGCAAGCACACGTGTTTTCGAGCGGTCTATCGTCTGAGCTTTAAAATCCCGGAAATTGCGCCAGCCCGCAGACCCGGCATCCACCATGGTAGTGACACCAGTGCGGAATGAAAACCCATCAGGCGCAACACTGGTATGGCCGTCCGCAATATAAGACATCGGGTTTGTCCCGTTGAAGACGTGTGCATGCATGTCTATCAATCCAGGGGTCACATAAAGTCCGTTCACATTGATGGTCTTTTTAGCCGAGGTCTCCGGAATATTTTTAGACACCTGAAAAATTTTCCCGTCGGCAACCGCGACATCCATCACCTCATTGATACCGTTTTTCGGGTCAATGACATGGCCACCTTTTAATAATAGGTCTATCTCCTGTGCTTGTGATGTACCTATGGCGACCAAGCCAATTAGTAATGCTACTACTTGCTTTTTTAACATCGTACTTAATTTTGGTTCATTCATTCGTTATTCAAATTGTATGCGTAAGAAACTGGTTAATTCATGGAAGGACTTTTTAATTGTGGGTGTCCAGGACCATTTTATCTGATTCCCGGTATCGTAGTCGATCCGACAAAAATTGGCACGCCACACCGCACCACTGCGTGGAACGGCATGAATTCCCTCTGCCAATAGCGAAAACGGAAAATAGATTTCGGCAGACCAGCCCTCAATTCGCCCCTCGGTTCCGTCCGGAACTTTTGACACATGTACCGCTTTCTTCACCCGCCGATCTCCTTCGTACCGATCCGGATATCGTGACTGGCTGGAATCGCTTCCACGATCAATAAAAAGCACCAATTCCTTTCCCAACGCATTAATCTCGTATTCTGCGTACGAGGCCGCAGTACGGCTTTTATATGGAGACATCGGAACTGCCGACTCCGGGTGAAAGAAGACCTCGAAAACATCGCCGTTCCACAATTCTCCAAAATCTTCGTCGTATTCCGAAGTAATCCGCTGATCCTCTCCGGAAAACAGGACGTATATGCCGGTATTGGAATAGCAAATTTTAAATTTACTCGAGTAGTCTTCACCACCTTCGTCCAACTTGACCATGGGTTGCCATTCTATGGACTGCCACACAGGATGACTACCCGTTCCGGTAACTGTGAAATCTTCGGTTTTCGGCACAAGCAGTATATCGGTTTGATCCGCCGGAGTGTAGAAGTGATTTATGGAGCCTGTATACCGAACCGAGGTTCGGTATACAGGCAACGTTAGACAGACCCACTGTACCAGTAAACTCACTGCAATCGATATGCCGTACGCTGTCATAACAATCAGTTCTCCACCGCGCCCACCAAAGTGATCTGGCCGTTGGTATCCCACCACAATGGTGTTGCCGCATTGTCGGGACCGTCTAACAGTGCTTCTGCCGCTGTAACCGCAGGCCCGTTGCGGTCCCGGTCATAGTTGACAAATGGGATACGGCGAATCATCGTGTTTGCCGGAACATCTGGATTGTCTGAATGAATCAGGGCGTATAATTTCGGATATCCCGAGCGACGGACTTCGGCCCATGCCTCATAACCATCAGGAAACAGTGCCAGCCACTTTTGTGTCAAGATTTGTTCGCGTTGCTTCTCTGGGTCAGACGCGAAGCGCACCGGGATGTCGGTAAGCGCCGGTGTGCTGAAATAACCGCCGGGAGCAATCGGCAGACTGGTACCGTTGATGTAGTCGTTAATCACCTCTGCGTTATTGATTTCATTGGTACGCAAGGACATGGCGATTCCTTGTTCGTATAGCTCTTTCGCCGTTCCGCCCATGTTCCATCCGTTTAGCGCCCCTTCAGCACGAAGGAAATACGCTTCAGCGGAATACATTACCGACATAGGCGTGATTCCCATCGATTCCGGCATCAACCGGGCGGCAACATTGGAACTGTGGTCGTAATCGTTCTGAGGCAGCATTTGCTCAGCGGGCACCATCCCGTTTCGCACCCCTTTGTATTCTCCGGTCAACACCGCTGGCTGAAAATAACGGCTTAGCCGCGGGTCGTCATACCCCACCAGTAAGCTTTCCATTGCAGCACTCATCCGGAACTCGTTCCAGCCGGAGATGTAGGCCAGCTGGTTCACGTTGTTTGTCGATACTGCCAGATATGCGTCCTCCGTAAAATCCGTCAGTACACCATTGGCCACTGCGGCTTCGGCCTCTTGTCTTGCTTTTTCCGGCTCTACGTTCGAAATCCGGAGGGCCAGCCGTAGGCGCAGCGTATTGGCGAATTTCAACCACAGCTCATTATCGCCGCCGTAAATCAGGTCCTGGTCGCCGTATGAGGGCTTGTCCAGGTTGGCTTTGAGATCGGCGGTCGCCTCATCCAGCTCTTTAAAAAAATCGAAGTAAATATCCCGCTGGTTGTCGTAGGCGATTGTTTTCTCCGTTGAGCCGATTTGGGAATAGGGAATTGGGCCGAAATAGTCGGTGGTGCGGTGCAGCACAAACACCTTCCAAATCCGCGCAATTGCATTTAACGTGGGAAAGTCACCTTCTGCCGTTTCATTGATGATAAAATATAACGACGGCATTGTTTGGATGTAGGTGTTGATCCAGTGGTCCTGTACCCAATTCTGAACGATGGAATACCGGTGGGATGCAAAGGCCGTTTGCGTACCGGCATAAAATTGGGCGTACTGATCCGCAAAAAGGTTTTGGCCGGTTTGGAACCTAGGTGCACCGTTCGGAGCGGCAACACCGCTGTACAGTGCGTTCGAAAACAAACGCCTGATATCTTCTGGTTCAAGCGATACCAACCGGGTTGGGTCGGTATTGATATCTTCGAAGTTTTTGGTACAACCAACCATCACGGCCAACAGGCAAAACAGAACGAAGCTTTTCCCTGTTGAAAACACTAATTTCTTTCTCATTATAAAAAACTATAAGGTACTCTTGATTCAAAAAACTAAAACGACAGTCGCAGGTTGAAGCCGAAGCTTCGTGTAGCCGGAAGCGCGCCGTATTCCAGACCACCACCATTACCAGTTCCCAATGTCAGCTCAGGATCAAACGGAGCTTCTCGCTGGAGGAAGAACAGGTTTCGACCGACTAGCGATAAGCGAGCTCCTTTTACAAATTTGCTGCCGCTTAGCAATTCGCGCGGAAGGCTATAGCCCAGCACTACCTCGCGAAGACGGAGGTTTGTAGCCGAGTAGGTGTATAGCTCACCGGTTGGGTAACGATCGCCTATTGCACTCCAATACGTCTGTGCGGAAATTGTCTTGGTGTTTGGCTCGCCGTCTAACGTGTAAGCATCCAGTACCAGTCCATTTTCCCGGCCTTCCAGTGATTTTTTTGAATGCCCATCTGCATCGATCAACGCCTGTGTTCCCGAAAGCACGACACCTCCGTTCCGATAGTCAAGTAAGAAGCTGAGCGAGAAATCGCGGTAGGTGAAGTTATTCGAGAATCCGAGCATATAGTTGGGATTGAAATTGCCTACCAGCAAGTCTTTTCCCGCAGTCAGCAATGGCGACCCGTTATTGTCGACCAGCCGTCTACCCTGCTCGTCACGACGCCAGGCCTTGGCATACATATCGCCATAGCGGTCGCCTTCCGTCACCCGAATCGTCGCCAAACGGTCATCACGTATGATGACGGACCGGATATCATCAGTAAGGCGAATGACCTTGTTGTTGTTTTTCGCATAGTTGATCGACGCATCCCAAGAGAAATTAGTTGACCTCACCGGCGTTACCGTTATGAGCGCTTCTACACCGTAATTCTGGATTAAGCCCGCGTTGATGTAACGTTGATCATACAACGATGCTGACGGAGCACCGATCAGCAGCAGCTGGTTCTTGGTACGGCTATCGTAGTACGTGGCGTCAAAGCCGAACCGATTATTGAAGAACCGCCATTCCAGACCAACCTCAGTCGAGCTAGTTATCTCTGGCTTGTAGGTGTTGAAGGACTGGATCGTCGGCGTAATGATCAAACCACCGGCACCGACCGTGTAGTAATTGTTATTTAAGTATTGGTTGCCGCCCGATCCTGCGTTGGCATAAGACACCCGCGCCTTTCCATAAGAAACCCAAGACGGCATGGTAAATATATCAGACAGGATACCGATCACACCAACGGAGGGATAAAAGTAAGACTGGTTGCCTTTTGGCAATGCCGAAGACCAGTCATTGCGCGCCGTCACGTCCAAAAATAAGTAGTCGCGATACGACAATGTGGCGGTCGCATACAAAGCTTGAATCTGTGGACTTCTTCCGTGGCTGGTTGTCACAATTGGCGCCTTCGCATTTGACATTTCAAAGAAGTTGGCCTTGTTCAGTCCATTGGCATCGGTATATACTTCTTCATACCGGCTTTCCTGGATTGATCCTCCGACATTTCCCGTAAAGTTCAGGTCTGAGCTAAACTCGTGTCTAAATGAAAGTAGTGCGTCTAAGTTGGTCGCATAACGGTTCGTATTCCGCAGGAAATAATTTGCGCCGACTAGGCTGTAATAAGAATCGGCATAAACCCGCCGATCCCACCTGGTAATGGTTTTGTCAATGCTACCGCGAACCAGCACATCCACCCAGCTTGCAAGCTTGTACGTGGCAGACAGCAATCCAAGCACACGGTCTTTCCGTTGATGGAAAACATTGCGGTTCATATAGAAATACGGGTTACCCAGTATGGAAGAATTGGGTTTCCAATAACTTTGCATGACATCCCCTTCCTCATTGACGTATTCGAACTTCTTCATCTCGCTGATGGGGATAGAAGTCGGCGCCCGATAGATCGAGGTCAACGAAAATCCGCTTTCGCCCAGCGAGGGCCGGTTAAATACATCATCGTAGATGTAGCTGATTTTCGAGTCGAACGTTAGCTTTGAAGACAGTTGGTTGGTGATTTTAAAGTCAAAATTATGCCTGGTGAGGTCGTTGTTTTGCATTATTCCGCCGGCCAGCATATTGGCATAGGAAAAATAAGTTTTAATGGTTTCGGTACCGCCGGTCAGCATCAGCGAGTTGCTAAGCGTTTTTCCAGTGCGAAAGAATTCGTCAAGCCGATCGGGCTGACCGACCAGGGGAACCGTACTGCCGTTCCAAAGCGTCACCTCTTGGCCCTCGGCTTTTGGCCCCCAGCTGTGCTCGGAATTGGGCGAATACACGCCTGCCGACCCTTGACCGTATTCGTACTGGAATTCAGGAAGCGCCGTCGCGTGATCCCATGTGAAACCAGTAGAAAAGTCAACGGCGAGTGGTCCGGCTGCCGGCCGTTTTGTCGTAATGATAATAGCACCATTCTGGCCTGCGCTACCGTACAATGCTGCAGCGGAAGCTCCTTTCAGCACCGTCATACTAGCAATATCGTCAGAATTTATCATGCTGATGCCGCCATCCAGGGGCACCCCGTCAATTACATATAACGGTTGATTGTTTCCGGTGATCGACCGATTTCCACGCAGTACCACGCGCGACTCTCCACCTGGCCCTTCCGGGTTTTTGGTGATCGTCACACCGGCTACTTTTCCCTGTAGGGAATTGATCATATTGCTCTCTTTTGCCTGGTTGAGCTGGTCGCCATCGAGGTTCTGCGCCGAGTAGGAAAGTGACTTCTTCTCCCGGGTAATACCAAGTGCTGTAACAACCACTTCTTCGAGATCTGAGTAAGTTGGTGCCAGCACAATAGCAAGGTTTGTTTGGGTGCCAACGGTCACCTCTCTGTTTTCATAACCGATGTTACTAAATACCAGCACCTCTCCTGGTTTAGCTTCGATTTGAAAGCGACCTTCGGCGTTCGTTGCTGTGCCACGCTGGCTACCTTTCACCAGTACCGACACACCCGTCAACGGGTTTCCCAGGGAATCTGTAACCGAACCGGTAATCGGCTGCTGAAGAACCGAAACAGCGGCCGGTGGCGTCCTGCGATTTCGAATAACGATCGTCTTATCTTCGTTGAATACAAATTCAAACGGTTGGGAATCAAAACAACGCTTCAGGACCGATTCCAACGCCTCCTTGTTTGCGTCCAACGTGATTAAACTCATCTGCTCCATCAACTTGGCGTCGTAAATAAAATCGTAACCACTCTGTCGCGAAAGTTCATATAGTACCTTGGTAATCGGCTCTCGCTTCACCCGGATACTTACTTCCTGTCCCCGGCTGGCCACCGCTACTTGTACAAACACGAAGGTTAGCAATACCACTGCCTTCATCATCATCAAAAATTTGAATGAATAGAAAATTGGTTTCCTGCAATACTTTGCAGTAAAGTTTTTATACATTTGAAGATTGGGTTTAATTAATAACTTAGTTTCTTTTCAGTTGGTTAGTTACCCATTAGGTTCACCCTGTGAACCTCAGCCGGGAGACGCGGCAACGTCCCCGGCCTTTTAACTAAACTATCGTATACATCAAGTACTATTTTCCGATAACGATAACCCTCCTTTCTACTATTTTAAAATCGATAATTCCCGTCTCCTTGAAGTTATCCAACAGCTGTGCAATACTCTTCGAACGCTGGAATATTCCACCAAACCGTTTAAACTCAACGTCCCCTTGGTATTCGACCTCAACATCATACCACCGCGAAATCCGCTTCATGATGCTTTTGATGTCCTCATTATTAAACACGAAGTAGCCACTTTGCCAAGCTAGTTCTGCATCCAGGTTAGCCTGTACCACACGTAACCCCGACTGACTATCTCCATTTATCGCTGCCTGTCCCGGTTTCAGCACAATCGGTTTGCCGGTATGCCCCTGCACTTCCACGCTGCCTTCCACCAATGTCGTTTTTGTCGTTGCATCGTCGGTATATGCGCTGACGTTAAATACGGTACCCAGCACTTTGGTTGTCTGCTTCGGCGTTTTTACAAAAAACGGGCGTGCGCTATCGTGTGTAATCTCAAAATAGGCCTCCCCGGTCAGTTCCACTTCTCGGCGGTCACCAGAAAAACGGGTAGGAAACTTTATAAATGATTCCGAATTCAGATGGACCCGTGAACCATCGGGAAGCACGAGCCTGTATTGGCCGCCTTTGGGGATCCGGATGGAATTATACACGATCGCTTCTGGCTGTTCATTGCTTAAATCATACCGTAGCTGACCGCTGTCAGACTTTAAAATGCTTGCCCCCAAAACCCTGGCGACCAATCCACTATTTACGTCATCCAACACCACGACACGCCCATCACCAAGCGTAAGGACAGCCTTATCCCCACCCGGTTCTATCCCATATGCCTGCGCCGCTTCGTACAACGACTGTTGATTATGTGGCCGCTGTTTTGCTGACCTTAAAAAATAAAACGAACAAACAGCTACCAACACCAATACCGCGGCTATGCGGATCCACGGGTGTAAATGCCGACGCCAATTAACATACTTCGCGTCCGCAGATGATGTCGGAGGTAGAATTCGTTCCAATATAGCGGATCCGTCGGATCGGTCGAACCAGCGATTTTTTGTTTCGAAGGCGTTCCAGTGCTTTTCAAACAGCTGTTCTACGAGCTCCCTATTGTCCTCGTCAACCAATAGATTCTGTAATTCCACATGTTCATCGGGCAAAATCGTTTTGTCCATTGCCCGTTTAAACAGGAAAATCAGCCTTTGATGTTGCATGCGCCCAGGTATTCCGGTTAGTTATATCTGTCTACTGCTGTAAAGACACAGCCGACACCAAAAGGTGTATAAAGAATTTTATTTTTTTTTATTTATTGATCATCCTTCCGTATGGAACCGCAACCTCGGGTGCGGACGCATCACCGCTCTTGCCGAGAAATTAAGTGAATTGCTGGAAAACGACACAGCCCAAAAAGCGGAAGAAATCTTGTACTCCCCGTGTCCGTTAATACAAATAAGAATACATGATCACGATCAGCGCATGCCCTTTTACGAAGTTAACAATGAATTTCAAGGCTAAATGTTGATATCTCTTTACCGATTCTATGGAAAGTTGCATCTGTTGAGCAATCTCCGGATTTTTAACACCATTCCGTCGCAAAGCAAAGACTTTTTGTTGCTGTGGAGGTAACAACTGAACCGCTCGGTCTACCAATTCGAAGTACCCCTCGCGTTCGTTTTCTTGCGCATCGGAATCTGTTTCTACATGGCGAAGATACTCATTTTCCCGCCTGCGCTCGGCTGCCAGTTTCCTGAGATGGTTCAAGGTGTGATTTCGGGTGAGCACAAAAAGATAGGAATCAAAACGCCGAATAGTTGGAAGTGAAGCGCGGTCGACCCATATTTTGGCAAATACATCCTGCACTATCTCCGCAGTAGCCTCTTCCGAATGCGTCAACAGCTGTACAAACTCACCGATTTGCTTGTAATACGCGTAAAAAAGCTCCGAGAAGGCCAGCTCTTCGCCACGGGCGATCCGCTCAAGCAATTCCGATTCATTAGATTTTCTCTGCAATGCCATAATTTATGCAAGTCCTTGGTTAGGGGCACTCATTTTTTTCTCACTTCACACTTCCGCAGTGAAGGCTCTTATGATCCTACCTTAATTTCTTTTAAGTTTATTCTGGCGTCTCAAAGCAAATGTAATAACCAAACGGCAATTCGGCAACTTTTATCCAATTTTCGAACAATTGATATCACTGTAATGTTAAAATTGGGTGTTGGATTAATTAAGATTTGACCAATCATGCCTTTTTTCAGGCGGTGGCAAGTAAGAAAAGAATTTAGACATGACCGAAAAAAAGCGGATGAAAAGGCTTCTCCGCCGTACGAGGGAGCGCATGAAGGCTTCGCTTGAAACTGGCCTGGCCGGTACATTCTATTGGGACATTCAAGGCGATCTGGTTATCACGGATGAGAATATCACCCATTACTTTTCATTGCCTGAAACAGCGATTACCGAAGGGGTGCCAATCAGCCATGTGCTGCCTGCCATTTTTGAATCCGACCGAACGCGTGCACGGCGGTCCCTAATGTTGGCCATCAAAAATGCAGCCGGGTACCGGGAGGAATTCAGAATCCGTCTCCCGACAGGAGACATACGGTGGATTTCGGCCCGCAGCACCATCATGCGGGACCCTAATGGTGAAGCTATCGGTCTCTCTGGGCTAATTATGGACATCACTGAGCGAAAGATGGCCGAAGAAGCACTCCGGGAATCCGAAGCAAGACTTGCCGCCGAAGTCCAAATGATGCGTGATCTTTACTATTCAAGTAACCGGCTACTCGCGGCAACCGACCTAGGCACCGCATTGAAAGAAGTTCTGGCCTTTGCGGTTCAGCTGCTCGACGCCGATTTCGCGGACTTCCAACTTTACAACGAGACCACAGGTTTATTGGAATTAGCCGCCCAACAAGGTATCGACGCCGCGTTTATTACAGCTTTTCGTGAAGTAAACCGTGCTGAGAACACCATATATAGTCGCGCGATAAGACACGGCAAGCGTATAGTCGTTGAGGATGTTGGACAATCTGAAACAGCTGACTCGGACCGAGACGTTGCTATTGCCGTCGGCTTTCGTGCGCTCCAGGCTACCCCACTGTTTGATAACAAAGGCAACTTACTCGGCGTGCTCGCTACGTATTTCCGAAAACCGCAACGCCCTGCTGAGGAAAAACTAATTAAACTCGACCTGTACATACGCCAGGCAATCTCCTTTATCGGTCGTATGCGGGCAGAAGATGCGCTAAGCCGCTCAGAAGAGAATTATCGGGTGATTGTCAATCAAAGCATAGCAGGTATTCTCAAGGTCGATTTTTCAGACAATATTGTTTTTTCCAATCAGCGTTTCAGCGAAATGGTAGGCTATTCTATCCGAGAACTTATGCAGTTGACTGTTTCGGACATCACCCATCCGGAAGATAACATTGAAAACACAAGGTTATTTAAAAAGTTGATCAACGAAGGAAAAGCTTACGAAATTGAAAAACGGCTGATCTGCAAAGATAGTTCTGTCATTTGGGTTAATAACCAGATCTCGCCCATTCTGGATCAAATGAAAAGGCCCAGTTCAGCGGTGATCATTTGCGTTGACATCACACGGCAAAAGGCCACAGAAAAGCAGAAAGACGAATTTATCGGTGTGGCGAGCCATGAATTAAAAACACCATTGACAGGGATCAAAGCTTACGGCCAGTTGCTCGGCAAGGAATTCAGGAACATTGGAGCAGAGGAAAGCGCAGCGCTAATTACGAAATTGAATGGCCAAATAGACCGCATGGTAAAATTGGTCTATGCACTACTTGACACGACGATGATCTCAGGTGGAAAGCTTGCTCTACAGAAAGAACTGTTTGATTTGGATGTGCTGATCAGAGAGAAAATCCATGAGGCGCGACAGCTGGGTCCTAATCATCGGTTTACCTATCAACCCTGCACTTTGCCCGAGGTTACGGCCGATCGCGAGCGTATCGGTCAGGTCTTGACCAATTTGATATCCAACGCGATCAAATATTCGCAAGAAGGAAGCGAAGTTTTGGTTAGTTGTGAAAGCTCCCCAAAAGATGTGACAGTTCGCGTAAGAGATTGGGGAATAGGCGTATCGGATGCAGCGCAGGATCGCGTGTTCGAACGTTTTTACCGCGTTGAAGATGCATCATCCGCCCCTATTCAGGGATTTGGCCTGGGGTTGTATATCGCCGCAGAGATCATCAAAAAACACGGTGGAAGTATTGGTGTGGAGAGCAATCTGGGAGAAGGCTCCGTTTTTTATTTTACGCTGCCGTATTAACTAAGGGAAGCCGTGGCCAATCTGGTGGAATCGTTGTGGCAAGAATAACTTTCAATGTGCGTCATTGCAACAGCAGACGGTTGTACGGTTAGTACTAACCGGAAATGGTAAGTTACAATTTGATAGGATTGGATTTTGCGCGGTTTTTCGGAAGCGCCTGGGGTTGTCTTGGAGACGGCCTGGAGACGGCTTGGGTGGCTGGTTAGGTGCTAATCGGCCGAGCTGTTGGCGGTTATTTACTTTTTCTAAACCAAGTGTAAAAGGAGTAGTAAGCGAGACTAAACCGATCACCCAAGCCGACCTCAGGCCGGATTCACAAAGGGCGCCCACCCCCGGCAGTGCCGACGACAGGCCTCGCTAACCTCCTATGCAATTATCGGAATTCGGGAGGAGGTCTGCATGTCGTTACGCCACTGACAAGTACCGATAGGCGAAGGCATATTACTATAATTGAGTAGAATCTGGCTATTTCAACTCGCGTCCGGTGGATAGTATAATATCCTAATTCTTTTCGGCGATCAGCTGTTTAGCTGTCCGTAATTCGCGGGCTTTTCCTGTCAGCTGTTCGAGGAGTCTTCGAATCTGTTCGACCCGGCTTCGAGTGCGCTTCGACAGCTCTTCGACTGGCCTTCGACCCCGCTTCGAGACTGCTTCGGGACCTCTTCGAGTCGGCTTCGAGCCCGCTTCGGGGCTGTTCGCAGTGCAATGGTTTGCGTTGCGAAGACCTTCGAAGGATCCCCGAAGCATAGCCAGCGCGGTCCCGAGCCATTGTCGGAGCAATTTGCAACACCGGCCGAATACAGGCCGAAAGTCATTAAAGAGCGTGGTCCGCGCATCGTTGGCCGCGCCCATCCTCGATGGGAGGAACTCAATCAAAGAAGCTCAGCACTTCGTGTCTATGACTTTTTTTGTTTCAACCGCTCGATAAAGTGCTTTCGGATAGGATTGGCTGCGTCCCCCCAGCCCCGCACGCGATCGCCGCAGCCATCCTCGATGGGAGGAACTCAATCAAAGAAGCT
>Ga0164243_10000363_pt1 | contig 90836 bp, 82 predicted proteins | sample OricompcompostOP_FD_108781 | JGI IMG/M metagenome (GOLD analysis project Ga0164243, IMG submission 108781) | Organic Plus compost microbial communities from Emeryville, California, USA - Original compost - Organic plus compost (OP) | ecosystem: Engineered > Solid waste > Mixed feedstock >... | reverse complement strand
GATCATCTCGCCTCGCTGCGTGGTCTTGTTTGCGACTTCCTTTCGGGAAGTCTCACCACTTGCACGGCTCAACCGAACCTGGCCCGGCGGCCAGGGGGAGGCTTGATAGGGAGAAGTCCGGTTTTTCCGTTCCGCTCCCATGGCTTTCACCTCTTCCACCTTCCCCGCACGTTACGGTTCGGATGGAAGCGCCGGCTCCCGCCTGCCCGCGAACGTCTCGCGAAACACTCCGGCGGCGGAAACGAGGCAATTGTAGGCACAGGTTCGGAGGGCGGGGATGAGAAAGAGATCAAGTGCTTGATAAAGCTGGGAGGAGGTTGAGTTTCATCCACGAACTGCTGTTGGTGCGGATGCCCTCTATCAACCGGCAATCCGGAAGGGGAAGAGCTTTCGCAGGCCGGGATCCCGGAGCCAGAGGCCTCCCCACATGAAGAGGCCGAGATAGATGCCGAAAAGGACATGGCTGAACAGCGGGCTTCCCGCCCGGACCTGAGTTGCCATGGCCCCGCCAAGCAAGCCGGTGAAGAGAACGGCGCCGAGGACGCTTGTTCGCGGATAAAGGTAGAGGATCAGGAAGGTCAGTTCCATGATTCCGATCATCAGGACATAGCCCGGCGGCCAGCCGAGCCCCTGCATGATCTCCTCGGCGATCGGCATGCCGATCAGCTTTGGCGCGATCGACGCGCCGAGCATGAATAGCGCAAACAGCACGGTCAGTGTATACCCCGTCCACTTCATCTTGGTTTCCATGACGTGACCCTTCTCAAGTTGCCTGCTCCGTGCGCGGCTCATCTCGGGCTGTCGTGTCCAATGCCCCGGAGCGAGCGGCTCGCACCAAGGACGCGGGACTTTTCAAGAGACCGACATCAGGGATCGGAAAATCTTCGAAAGATGCGAAGCATGCGGGAGCGCCGGGTCGGAGCCGATCAGATCTCCTCGATCCGCCGCGCATCCTCCGGCAGGACGGAAAGCTCCCGCCAATCGATTTCTTCCAGCAGAAGGTTGTATTCGTCGACATTGACCTGATGCGTCGCGCGGAATGCTTCGAGCGCCTCCCGCTGCGCGGCGATCGCCGAGAGCGCCAGCCGCCGATAGGTTTCGAGCGAAGCCGTGGTGCCGCCATCGGTCGTCATGATCTGCTGCTCGAGCTGGAACTTGCCGCGCAGCAGTTCGGCTTCCGCCTCCATTGCGCCGTCAAGCCTGGAGAGCCCCGCCGTGGCGATCTTGCTGCGGATCTTGGCCAGTTCGCGCGGCCCCTCCGCACGCCGGTCGAGGCCGAGCCAGCGGATGATCGGGGTGAGCGTCAGCCCCTGGACGACAAGCGTGGCGAGGACCACCGCGAAGGCGGTCAGCACGACGACGTCCCGTTGCGGAAAATCCGCCGGCAGGGCGAAGGCCGTGGCAAGCGTCACGAGCCCGCGCATGCCGCACCAGCCGGCGAGAAGTCCCTGCGTCAGGGTCGCAGGTTCGGGTCTGCCATGGCTGCGTTCGTACCAGGCATGCAGGCGATTGAAACCGACGCAGACCATGAAACGCACCGCCACGACGATGCCGACGACGATGAGGGCGAAGATCGCGGCATAGCCGCGATGGTCAGCCGGCATGCCGCCGACGATGTCGCGCACCTGCATGCCCATCAGCAGGAAGGCCATCACGTTCAGCACGAAGACCGCGGCACTCCAGACGGCGTAGGATTGCACCCGCATGCGCACCGAGGAGAAGGAACCGTTGCTTCTGGCAATCGTCATGGCAAAGGCGACGATCGCGAGCACCGCGGAAAGCCCGAGCCGCGCGGCGATGATCCATAGAAGAAAGGTCTGCACGAACTGCAGAAGGTTGCCGCCCAGCGTTCCGCTCACGAGGCGGGACAATCGCCCGAAGATCTTGGCGGCGATGATTCCGAGCAGAATGCCCCCGGGAACGGCAAGCGTCAGATGCAGCGCCACCGGTGCATCGAGATGGCCGGCGGACTGTACGGCGAGCGCGGCGTCGAAAATCAGCAGGGCGGCTGCGTCGTTGAACAGGCTCTCGCCGCGCAGCACGGTGTCGGTCGTGCGCGGGATCGCCATGGAAGAGAGCACTGCCGTTGCGGCCGCCGCATCGGGCGGCGCGACGATGGCGCCGAGCACCAGGGCGGCTGCGATCGGCAATCCGGCAAAGGCCCATCCCACCCAGGCGACCACCGCGGCCGTCGCCACCACGCCGCCGACCGCGAAGACGAAAAGCGGCAGCCAGAAGCGCCGCGCGATCCCCACCGGAAAATCGAAGGCGGCATCGAGCAGGGCGGGCGCGATGAAGAGGGCGAGCGCGGTTTCAGGCTCGAGCGAGATATAGGGCGTGCCGGGAATGACGGCGACTGCGGCCCCCGCCATGGCGAGCATCGACGGATAGGGTATGGAAAGCCGGCGCGAGACCTGCAATAGCACGACCGCGGCAAGCAACAGCAGAAGAAGGCTCTCGAAAAAGCTCATACGGAAACCTTGATGATCGCCGCCGGATTGTAGCGGCATTGAGGACAAATTTTCCAGCTCCGGGAAGCGATGGCAAGCGGCATCGGCTCTCTGCGCGACGATTGTTGAGCTGCGCCGCGGGTGAAGCTGCTTTCCTCGGCGACGATCACGAAGGCCGCGAGATCATCGAAGTCATGACGTTTCATTCCTGACCGGGTCTCATCAATGGGATGCGATTGCGGTGATCTGGCCGCCAATTATGGCCGCCGTCTCAAGGTTTCAACGGCAGCGTCCCGCCAAACCGGGCGCAAACAAAAAGGGCGATCCGAAGACCGCCCTTTCTTCAACTGAACCGGATGGCTCAGATGTGAAGACCCTGAGGTCTTACATCATGTCCATGCCGCCCATTCCGCCCATGCCGCCCGGCATGCCGGCCGGAGCTTCCTTCTTCGGCAGCTCGGCGATCATGGCTTCCGTCGTGATCAGCAGGGAGGCAACCGAAGCGGCGTTCTGCAGAGCGGTACGGACAACCTTGACCGGATCGACGATGCCGAGCTGGATCAGGTCGCCATATTCGCCGGTCTGGGCGTTGTAGCCGTAGTTGTCTTCGTTCTTGTCGAGGATCTTGCCGACGACGATCGAGGCTTCGTCGCCTGCGTTTTCAGCGATCTGGCGAACCAGCGACTGCAGCGCCTTGCGGACGATGTTGATGCCGGCTTCCTGGTCCTGATTCTCACCCTTTGCGGTGATCTTCGTGGACGAACGCAGCAGAGCGACGCCACCGCCCGGCACGATGCCTTCCTGAACGGCCGCACGGGTCGCGTTCAGAGCGTCGTCGATGCGGTCCTTCTTTTCCTTCACTTCGACTTCCGTCGAGCCGCCGACGCGGATGACGGCAACTCCGCCGGCGAGCTTGGCAAGGCGTTCCTGCAGCTTCTCGCGGTCGTAGTCGGAGGTGGTTTCCTCGATCTGGGCCTTGATCTGGTTGACGCGGCCTTCAATGTCGGTCTTGGCGCCGGCGCCGTCGACGATCGTGGTGTTTTCCTTGGAGATCGAAACCTTCTTGGAACGGCCGAGCATGTCGAGGGTGACGTTTTCGAGCTTGATGCCGAGGTCTTCGGAGATGACAGTGCCGCCCGTCAGGATGGCGATGTCTTCCAGCATGGCCTTGCGGCGGTCGCCGAAGCCCGGAGCCTTGACTGCAGCGATCTTGAGGCCGCCGCGCAGCTTGTTGACGACGAGGGTCGCGAGAGCTTCGCCTTCGACGTCTTCAGCGATGATCAGGAGCGGCTTGCCGGTCTGAACGACGGCTTCGAGAACCGGGAGCATCGCCTGGAGGTTGGAGAGCTTCTTCTCGTGCAGGAGAATGAAGGCGTCTTCCAGGTCGGCGACCATCTTTTCCGGGTTGGTGACGAAGTAGGGCGAGAGATAGCCGCGGTCGAACTGCATGCCTTCGACGACTTCGAGTTCGGTTTCGGCGGTCTTGGCTTCTTCAACCGTGATCACGCCTTCATTGCCGACCTTCTGCATGGCTTCGGCAATGTCGAGGCCGATCTGGCGTTCGCCGTTGGCCGAAATCGTGCCGACCTGGGCGACTTCTTCCGAGGTGTTGATCTTCTTGGCCTTGGCGGCGAGATCCTTGACGACTTCGGCGACGGCGAGATCGATACCGCGCTTCAGGTCCATCGGGTTCATGCCGGCTGCAACGGCCTTGCCGCCTTCGCGAACGATGGCCTGGGCGAGAACGGTTGCGGTCGTGGTGCCGTCGCCGGCGATGTCGTTGGTCTTAGAAGCGACTTCGCGGACCATCTGGGCGCCCATGTTCTCGAACTTGTCGTCCAGTTCGATTTCCTTGGCGACCGATACGCCGTCCTTGGTGATGCGCGGAGCGCCGAAGGACTTGTCGATGATGACGTTGCGGCCCTTCGGACCGAGCGTGACCTTGACCGCGTCAGCGAGAACATCGACGCCGCGCAGCATCTTTTCGCGCGCAGTACGGCCGAACTTGATTTCTTTAGCTGCCATTTTGAGAACTCCTGAAAAGAGGTGTCAGCGAATTTCGAGAAGGACGACCGGCGATCAGCCGATAACGCCCATGATGTCGGATTCCTTCATGATCAGAAGGTCTTCGCCGTTGAGCTTGACTTCGGTGCCGGACCATTTGCCGAAGAGGACGCGGTCGCCGACCTTGACGTCGAGCGCGACGAGAGCGCCCTTGTCGTCACGAGCGCCGGTGCCGACGGCGACGATTTCGCCTTCCTGCGGCTTTTCCTTGGCGGTGTCCGGAATGATGATGCCGCCCTTGGTCTTCTCCTCGGACTCAACGCGGCGAACGACGACGCGATCGTGCAGGGGGCGGAAATTGGTGCTTGCCATTGTCTAATCCCTCGATCAAATGACATTGACGGATCGTCGGATCCGTATCGCTTGGCGTTAGCACTCGTCTCCGTAGAGTGCTAACGAGGTCGAGATAAGGGTGGCCGGCGGTTGAGTCAAGAACGGCGGTGAAATTTTCAAAACCGCGCGTCAATCATGCAAAATATGCTTAACGGTAGAGGCACGCGGATGACGCCTTCGCCGGGCGGGCGGACTGTCGGGCTCGGATGGATCGGCCTCCCTTGGCTTTGCGGCATGATGCACCGGACTTTGGTGGAAGAAAGGCGCTCTCTCCCGAGGAGCGCATTTCCGCAATTCCACCTTTTTCCCGATCGCTTCGGGCACTCGCGTGGGGCATCTCTCTCGCCTTCGCCGGCGGCTTTTCCTTTATTCTCTCTTGTAATCTTTCCGGTGGTTTGCCATGTGACCCGGGACTTTGAAGATGGGGCAATTTACATGGCAAGGCGCATCGGCAGTTTGAGCGAGGTCATCGGCGGTTACGACGTCGTCCTTTCGGACGTCTGGGGCGTCGTGCATAACGGCGTCGAACCCTTTCAGCAGTCCTGCGAGGCGCTTGCCGCGGCGCGTGCCGCCGGCGCGACGGTGGTGCTGATCACCAATTCGCCGCGCCCGGCGCCTGGTGTTATCCAGCAGATGCGCGCGCTCGGCGTGCCGGACGGCACCTACGACCGCATCGTCACTTCCGGCGACGTCACCCGGCACCTGATCGCCGAGGGCCCGAAGAAGGTTTTCCTCCTCGGTCCCGAGCGGGACATGCCGATCTTCGACGGATTGGATGTTGAGGTCGTTCCGGCGGAAGAGGCCGATTCGATCGTCTGCACCGGCTTCTTCGACGACGAGAAGGAAGTGCCGGAAGACTATACCGACATGCTGACCGCTTTCGTGAAGCGCGACGTGCCCTTCATCTGCGCCAATCCCGACCTCGTGGTCGAGCGCGGCCACCGCATCATCCCCTGCGCCGGCGCGGTCGCGGCCTATTACGAGCAGCTCGGCGGCAAGACCCGCATCGCCGGCAAGCCGCATACGCCGATCTACGAGGAGACGCTCTCCGCCGCCCGTGAGGCGCGCGGCGATTTTCCGATGAACCGCGTGCTGGCGATCGGCGACGGCATGCCGACCGACGTACGCGGCGCGCTCGCCTGCGGCCTCGACCTGCTTTATATCAGCGGAGGCATCCATGTGGCGGAATATACCGTCAACGGCCAGACCGACGAGGCGATCCTCAATGCCTGGTTGAAGCGGGAGAATGCGATGCCGAAATACTGGATGCCGCGCCTGGCCTAGCTGGAATTCATTCGAATGACGGTATTCCATCGCAATGAGAAGAAGGAGCCGCTGCCCGATGAGCTGAAGGGCGGCGTGATCGCCATCGGCAATTTCGACGGTGTGCATCGCGGCCACCGCAGCGTGCTCGAAAGGGCGCTGGCATTGGCGCAGGAACGCGGCGTGCCGGCACTGGTGCTGACCTTCGAGCCGCATCCGCGCACGGTCTTCCGGCCGGACGAGCCGGTCTTCCGGCTGACGCCGGCGCCGCTCAAGGCACGCCTGCTGGAGGCGATGGGCTTCCGCTCGGTGATCGAATATCCCTTTGACCGCGAATTCGCGACCCGCTCGGCGGAAGAGTTCATCCAGACGATCCTGATCGACTGGCTGCGTGCGAGCGCCGTCGTGACCGGCTTCGATTTCCATTTCGGCAAGGGCAGGGAAGGCGGACCGGCCTTCCTGATGGCGTCGGGCGCCAAGCACGGCTTCGAGGTTTCCCTGATGGATGCCTTTCGCGATGAGAATGCCGAGGTGATCTCGTCGAGCCGCATCCGCGCCTTGCTGGCCGAGGGCGACGTCGCCGGCGCGGCGGGCCTGCTCGGTTATCGCTATACGGTCGAGGCGGAGGTGATCGGCGGGGAGAAGCTCGGCCGTGAGCTCGGTTTTCCGACCGCAAACATGCGGCTTGCGCCGGAGGCGGAGCTGAAGGCAGGCATCTATGCGGTGCGCTTCCGCCGGGCCGACGGCACGCTCCACGACGGCGTCGCAAGCTACGGCCGCCGCCCGACGGTGACGGAAAACGGCGCGCCGCTGCTTGAGACCTATGTCTTCGATTTCTCCGGCAGCCTTTATGGCGAGACCTGTTCCGTCTCCTTCTTCGGCCATCTGCGCGACGAGCTGAAATTCGACGGGCTGGACCCGCTCGTTGCCCAGATCAGGCGCGACGAGGAGGAGGCGCGGGCGCTGCTTTCCGGCGTGCGTCCGCTGGGCGAACTCGATGCGAAGATCGCGTTTTAGAGGATTAGCGCAATAAGCGGCTGTCGAAGGGGTAGGAAATCGTTTCCTCTACCGTGATTTCTGCTGCTTCCAGATGGCGAGGGTTTATCAAATAGTTGCTTGCTGCGGGCATTACGAATGAAGGAACGCGAAGTAGGCAGTAATTATTATTCTCCAGCCATTTCATGCCGATCGTTTGTGAGAGTTCCTTATTCTCGATAGGTTTTTGTAACAGCTCCGCTATGGCTTCTGGAAAGTCATGAGCCTTCGGCATTTTGTCGCGGATGGATTGCACATATGTCTCAACGGTTTGAGGAGAAAGACCAAGTGTCTCCGCGAGGGTTTCAGTCGAGGTGTCCGTCGCAACAAGTTCCCACACCTGATGTTCGGCGCGACTAAGTTTGGTCCCCTGATCGATTCTGTTCAAGATCGATATATTATCGTGGCATTTGATCTTTATGAGCTGGAAAGAGGGTGGAATTTGCTCCGGTTGCAAATGGCCCAGAACTTCCAATAAAGCCGTAGAAGGATGATCTGAGCAGTATACGACCGGTGTCCCCTTTCGGTGCCAGCGCCCTTCCAGCAAAACGCCACCGCGGCCACTAAGATCCGCATGTTTGGAAATCCGCCACAGATGCATCTTAGAAATAGATGCCGTGTTCGATGCGCAAAAGTTCTTCCTCTACCAGCCGTGCGCCAGTCTCAGACTCCAATAAATCAAGAGGAACAACTTTATTGAGCGCTCGGCAGGGGGTGCGCAGCCAGTTTTGAGCTCTCTTGTTGTCCTCAAACACACGATTCGCAAGCTCGGCAATGTTGAGAAGCCGCTGAGCGCTGTCATTTTCCGGAACCGTTAGGGGTTCCCTTTTCTCAATCCGGCGTGCCAAGGTTCGGCGAGGAGCGACAAACCTGTAGATTTCGTCCATTGAGTAGCCATGTTCTTTTAGCAGCTCGATTGACTTTCCATCGAACTGACGAAACCTGCCACCGGCAGCAACTTCGATAAGTCTTTGGATGGAGGCTGTCTCTTCGTCGCGCTTCAATAACTGCGCCATATTAATCTCCGTGCCAATTGCCCAGGAACATAGGCGCAACTGGCACTGAAATCAAATGGCGTTCGCTTAACATGATGCGGGAAAATCCCCTTCCTTTCCGCCTCAAAAACCCGTAATAACCGCCTCCATGAAAGAATTCCGGCTGGCCCAGATCATAGAGAAGATGATCATTCGAATTATCGGCCCGGCCTTCCGTGCGCTTTAAGGGCGGCCGGAGGGTCCGGGTTTTCGGCGTTTTTGAAAAGCGCCTTCCGCCACCGAATTTTCATCGAGACGCGCCAGTTCGCGGCGCCAGAGACGATTGCGCACCATGACCGATACCGCCGAAAAACTCGACTATTCGAAGACCCTCTATCTGCCCGAAACCGATTTCCCGATGCGCGCCGGACTGCCGCAGAAGGAGCCGGAACTGGTCGCCCGCTGGCAACAGATGGACCTTTACAGGAAGCTTCGCGCCTCCGCCGCCGGCCGCGAGAAATTCGTCCTCCACGACGGCCCGCCCTATGCCAACGGCAATATCCATATCGGCCACGCGCTGAACAAGATCCTGAAGGACGTCATCACCCGCTCGTTCCAGATGCGCGGCTACGATAGCAATTACGTGCCGGGCTGGGACTGCCACGGCCTGCCGATCGAATGGAAGATCGAGGAAGCCTATCGCGCCAAGGGCAAGAACAAGGACGAGGTGCCGATCAACGAATTCCGCCAGGAATGCCGTGAGTTCGCGACCGGCTGGATCAAGGTTCAGGCCGGCGAGTTCCAGCGCCTCGGCATCGTCGGCGATTTCGAAAATCCGTATCTGACGATGAATTTCCACGCCGAAGCGCGCATCGCCGGCGAGCTTCTGAAGATCGCCAGGAGCGGCCAGCTCTATCGCGGTTCCAAGCCGATCATGTGGTCGGTGGTCGAGCGCACGGCTCTGGCGGAAGCCGAGGTCGAGTACCAGGATTACGAGAGCGACACGATCTGGGTGAAGTTCCCGGTCGTGAATGGCCCTGCTGCGCTGGCGGGCGCCTACGTCGTCATCTGGACGACCACCCCTTGGACAATCCCGGGCAACCGGGCGATCTCCTATTCACCGAAGATCGCCTATGGCCTCTACGAAGTGGCGGCGGCCGAAAACGATTTCGGTCCGCGTCCGGGTGAAAAGCTGATCTTTGCCGACGCGCTGGCGGAAGAAAGCTTCGCCAAGGCCAAGCTGCAATACAAACGCTTGCGCGATGTCTCGGCCGACGAACTCGCCGCGATCACCTGCGCCCATCCCCTGCGCGGCCTTGGCGACGGCTACGACTTCGACGTGCCGATGCTCGCCGGCGATCATGTCACCGACGATGCCGGCACCGGCTTCGTGCATACGGCTCCCGGCCACGGCCGCGAGGACTTCGATGCCTGGATGGAACATGCGCGGGACCTGGAAGCGCGCGGCATCTCGACGAAAATCCCGTTTACGGTCGACGACGCCGGCTTCTACACCGCCGACGCGCCCGGTTTCGACGGCGTGCGCGTCATGGACGACAACGGCAAGAAGGGCGATGCCAACGACCGCGTCATCAAGGCGCTGATCGAGCGCAACATGCTCTTCGCCCGCGGCCGGCTGAAGCACCAGTATCCGCATAGCTGGCGCTCGAAGAAGCCGATCATCTTCCGCAATACGCCGCAATGGTTCGTCTACATGGACAAGGACCTCAAGGACGGCACGACGCTGCGCACGCGCGCCCTGAAGGCGATCGACGATACCCGTTTTGTGCCCGCTGCCGGCCAGAACCGCCTGCGCGCCATGATCGAACAGCGTCCCGATTGGGTTCTGTCGCGCCAACGCGCCTGGGGCGTGCCGATCTGCGTCTTCGTCGACGACAAGGGCGAAATCCTGCAGGACGAGGCGGTCAACCAGCGCATCCTCGACGCTTTCGAAGTGGAAGGCGCCGATGCCTGGTTCGCCGCAGGCGCCCGCGAACGCTTCCTCGGCTCCCGCGCCAACGAAGGCTGGACGCAGGTCATGGACATCCTCGACGTCTGGTTCGACTCGGGCTCGACGCACACCTTCACGCTGGAGGACCGTCCGGACCTGAAATGGCCGGCCGACGTCTATCTGGAGGGGTCGGACCAACATCGCGGCTGGTTCCATTCCTCGCTTCTGGAATCCGCCGCCACCCGCGGCCGCGCGCCCTATGACACGGTCATCACCCATGGCTTCACCATGGATGAGAAGGGCCAGAAGATGTCGAAGTCGCTCGGCAATGTCGTGGCGCCGCAGGACGTCATGAAGGATGCCGGCGCCGATATCCTGCGCCTCTGGGTCATGACGACGGACTATTGGGAAGATCAGCGTCTCGGCAAGACGATCATCCAGACCAATGTCGATGCGTACCGCAAGCTCAGGAACACGATCCGCTGGATGCTTGGCACGCTCACCCATGACGAGGGCGAGGAGATCGCCTATGGCGAGCTTCCGGAACTCGAAAAACTGATGCTGCATCGCCTGGCCGAGCTCGATAAGCTCGTCCGGGAAGCCTACGACGCCTTCGAGTTCAAGAAGATCGCCCGCGCGCTCATCGATTTCGCCAATGTCGAGCTGTCGGCCTTCTATTTCGATGTCCGCAAGGATGCGCTCTATTGCGATGCGCCGTCGTCGCTGCGCCGCCGTGCCGCACTTGCCGTGATCCGCAGGATCTTCGATTGCACGGTGACCTGGCTGGCTCCGATGCTGCCGTTCACGACGGAAGAGGCCTGGCTGTCGTTGAAGCCCGACGCCGTTTCGGTGCATCTCGAACAGTTCCCGGCAGTCCCGGCCGAATGGAAGAACGAGGCGCTCTTCGAGAAATGGGCTGCGATCCGCCGTGTCCGCTCGGTCGTCACCGGCGCGCTGGAGATCGAGCGCAAGGAAAAGCGTATCGGCTCCTCGCTGGAAGCGGCCCCGGTCGTCTACGTGGCCGATCCTGAACTCCTGAAGGTGCTGGAAGGCCAGGATTTCGAGGAGATATGCATCACGTCGGGCATCAGGATCGTTCCGGGCGAAGGACCGGATGGTGCCTTCCGGCTGCCGGAAGTGCCGGGCGTCGCTGTCGATCCGAAGCTTGCGGAAGGCATCAAATGCGCCCGCTCCTGGCGGGTGACGAAGGATGTCGGCTCCGATCCCGAATATCCGGACGTGTCGGCCCGCGATGCGGCGGCACTGCGTGAACTGGCCGCTCTCGGGCGGCTTTGAGCCACTGAAAATTACCGGATGATTGCGCTTCGGCGCGTCATCCGGTATTTCTGCCCGAAATTGGCCGGATTTTTCCGCCACCTGGGCACATGTAGTCTGAGGCGTCGAGGACGGGCGCCGCTGGAAGGGTTTTGATGAAAGCGACATATGCGTTTCGTGTCGGCATGGGCGTGGCCGGCATCCTCGCCTCGACATTGACCCTTTCGGGCTGCCTGGGCAGCCCCACTTACGGCACCGACAAGTCCGCCATGGAACAGTTGACCGACGACCTGGGCTCCGCGGTCTCCATCGGCGGCAAGCAGGACGAAGCCAAGCGCAATCTGAAATACAATCCGCGCCCGTCGCTGGTGGTTGCCGCTAAGGAACAGGGCGCTGCTGCGTTGCCGCAGCCGCAGCAATCGCTTGCCAACCGGGAGAGTAATCCGAACTGGGTCGAATCTCCGGAAGAGACCCGCCAGCGGCTGCGCGACGAGGCGGCTGCGAACGAGAACAACCCGGCTTACCGGTCGCCGCTCCTGGCGGGCAAGGGACAGGGCGGCCAGATGACCGAATCCGAGAAGTGGGAAGCCTTCCGCAAGGCCAAGCAGGACGCCGAGAGCGTGGACGTCTCGGCAAGCCGCCGCTCGCTGGCCGATCCGCCGGCGGAATTCCGCTCGACGGATGCGGCCAATCTCACCGATCTCGGTGAGCCGGAAACGAAGAAGGAAAAGCGCCGCAAGCAGCAGGCGGAGGAAGCGAAGAAATCCAGCGATTGGTGGAAGCTCTTCTGATCGGCCGGTTCAAGTCTCCCTCTTCGATTTGAAGAAGCCGGTGAGCAAATCGGCGGCTTCGGTCTCACCCAGTCCCGAATAGACTTCCGGCGCATGATGGCAGGTCGGCTGGCTGAAGAAGCGCACGCCGTTGTCCACCGCGCCGCCCTTCGGATCCTCCGCGCCGTAATAGAGGCGGCGGATGCGCGCGAACGAGATCGCCGCCGCGCACATGGTGCACGGCTCCAGCGTCACGTAGAGATCGGCGCCGGAAAGCCGTTCCTGGCCGAGCGTGGCGGAGGCTTGGCGGATCACGGCGATTTCGGCATGCGCGCTGACGTCGTTGTCGGCGCGGGTGCGGTTTCCGGACCGGGCGACGATGGCGCCGTCGAGCACCAGCACGGCGCCGACGGGGACTTCGCCGCGGGCGGCGGCATCGCGGGCCTCGGCAAGGGCGGCATCCATGAACCCGTCGGCATTTGGCATTTCGGCGATTTCCTCTTAACCCGGATCGCGCGAACTGGTAGGAAGCATCCAACCGGAAGCCCGATTTGCGGGCACGAATCCACTTAAGTCAACACGAACAGGAATGTCCGGCTCAACTGCCCGGACATCACGCTTCAGGCAAACAACAAATGAATTCAAAAGACAAGCCGAAGCGCGGCGAAGGCAGGACCTTCGTTCGCGAAACCAAGCCCAGATCGGCTCCGAAAGCCGGAGCCGCGGCCAAGACCGGGGCCGACACAAGAAAGAAGGCCGGTCCCAAGGCTGCCGCTGAAAAGCCGGTAAAGATGGTGCGCAAGCCGGCTCCAGCCGTTGCGGCCCCGATCGAATCCGAGGGCAAGCCCGAACGTATTTCCAAGATCCTGGCCCGCGCGGGCGTGGCATCCCGCCGCGATATCGAGCGGATGATCATGGAAGGGCGCGTGAAGCTGAATGGTCAGCTTCTCGATACCCCTGTCGTCAATGTCACGCTCGAGGACAAGATCGAGGTGGACGGCATGCCGATCCGTGGCATCGAGCGCACCCGCCTCTGGCTCTATCACAAGCCGGCCGGCCTCGTGACCACCAATGCCGATCCGGAAGGCCGTCCGACTGTTTTCGACAACCTGCCGGAGAGCCTGCCGCGCGTCATGTCGATCGGCCGCCTCGACATCAATACGGAAGGCCTGCTGCTGCTCACCAACGATGGCGGACTGTCGCGTGTGCTGGAACTGCCGACGACCGGCTGGCTGCGCCGTTATCGCGTGCGCGCCCATGGCGAGATCGACCAGGAGGCGCTCGACAGGCTGAAGGAGGGCATCGCGGTCGACGGCGTGCTCTACGGCTCGATCGATGCGACGCTGGACCGCACCCAGGGCCACAACGTCTGGATCACCATGGGGCTTCGCGAAGGCAAGAACCGCGAGATCAAGAACGTGCTCGGCGCGCTGGGGCTGGAGGTCAACCGCCTGATCCGCATTTCCTACGGTCCGTTCCAGCTCGGCGACCTGCCGGAGGGGGCGGTCGTCGAGGTCCGCGGCCGTATGCTGCGCGACCAGCTCGGGCCGCGCCTGATCGAGGAGGCGAAGGCGAATTTCGACGCGCCGGTCTACAACGACAAAGGTGCGGAAGAGGATAAGCCGGTGCGCGCCGAACGGTCCGACTGGGCCGGGAAGCCGGAAAAGACGGAGAGGGCGGAGCGTCCACGGGCGGGCAGAGACGAGGATCGGCGCGAGAAGGCGCTCGGCCGGCTGGATACGAAGCGCGGCGACCGGAAATTCGGCGACAAGCCGCGCGGCAAGGGCGTTATCAGGGGCGATGACCGCGATTTCGGTGACGACCGTCCGAAGAAGCGTCCGCCGATGGGCACGAGCCGCACCGCCAATGTCTGGATGGCGCCGGGCGCCCGTCCGACGACGGACGGCAAGGCTAAGCGGTCTTCGGCCCGGGCCGAGGCGGAACAGTTCTTCAAGAAGCCCGCACCTGAGAACGACCGCCGTGTGGTTGTGAACCGCGCCGATGACGACAGCGACTGGATCCGTGCCGAAGAGCCGGCACGCCGGCCGCGCGAAGAAGAGAGCGGCGATTTCGGCCGCAAGCGTCCCTTCGGAGATCGCCCACGCGGCGAGCGTTCTTTCGACAAGCCGAGAGGCGAGCGTTCGTTCTCGGATAGGCCTGCCAGGGGCGACCGCCCGTTCGGCGGCAAACCTCGGGGTGACCGCAAGCCCAGTGAAGATGGCGATCGTCCGGCTCGCTCCTTCTCGGGCGAGAGCCGCTCCGAGCGTCCGCGTGGTGATCGTCCGTTCGGAGATCGCCCGCCCCGGGGAGAGCGATCCTTCGACAAGCCCCGTGGCGAACGCCGGCCGCGGGAAGATGGCGACCGGCCTGCACGCTCCTTTTCTGCAGGCGAAGGGCGCGGCGAGCGCACCCGTTCCGAGCGTCCGCGCAGCGAACGTCCCGCCGGTGACCGGCCGTTCGGCGACAAGCCGCGTGGCGGAAAGCCTGCCGGCAAGTCGTTCGGCGGCAAGCCCGGCGGAGCGAAGAGCTTTGGCGGAAAGCCTGGCGGTGGACGGGGCAAGCCCGGCGGACGCCCAGGCGGCCCTCGGCCGGGCGGTGCAAGAGCCGGCGGCAAACCGCGCACGCCGAGGGGGTGACGGAAAGTGCGGATCGTCGGCGGTGAATTTCGCGGCCGTTCCCTGGCCACACCCAAAACCAACGCGATCCGGCCGACCATCGACCGGACGCGCGAAAGCCTGTTCAACATCATCGGCCACGTCTATCCGGAAGCGCTGGACGGCACCCGGATGATCGACCTCTTCGCCGGCACCGGCGCGGTGGGCCTGGAGGCCGTCTCGCGCGGCTGCAAGAGCGCCCTCTTCGTCGAGAACGGCGTCGAAGGCCGCGGGCTGCTCTGGGAAAATATCGACAATCTCGGCCTGCACGGCCGTACCCGCATCCTGCGCCGCGACGCGACCAAGCTCGGCGCAGTCGGCACGATGGAGCCGTTTCATTTCCTTTTCGCCGATCCGCCCTATGCTCAAGGGCTTGGCGAAGAGGCGCTCCTGGCGGCGCATGCCGGCGGCTGGCTGGTTCCGGGCGCGCTCGCGATCCTGGAGGAGCGCGCCGACGTGACGCCGTCCGTCGATCCCGCCTTCAAGTCGCTTGAAAGCCGCATCTTCGGCGATACCCGCATGGATTTCTTCCGCTATCAGCCGGCGTAAGAGGAGAGGAATGAACACCAAGCTCGCCCTTCCTGATCCCGAAACCGTGAAGAAGAGGGGTGGGCTGACCTTCGCGGTCGCCTTCGGCGGCGGCGGCGCGCGTGGCATTTCGCATATCAGGATCATCGAGGCGCTCGACGAACTCGGCATCCGGCCGGTGGCGATCTCCGGGTCTTCGATCGGCGCGATCATGGGGGCCGGCATGGCATCCGGCATGGGCGGCCGGGAGATCCGTGACTATACGCTGGAAACCGTCGGCAACCGCGGCGTGCTTCTCAACAGGCTCTGGAGCCTCGGGCCTGCGACCATGCGCGACAAGCTCGGCGGCTTCCGCTTCGGCCACTTTAATCTCGAACTCATCCTCGACGCCTTCCTGCCGCCGCAGGTGCCGGAGGATTTCGCCGATCTCGAAATCCCGATGAAGATTTCGGCGACCGATTATTACGGCCAGGCCGAAGTGGTGCTGGAACAGGGGGAACTGCACACGGCGATAGCCGCATCCGCCTGCATTCCCGGCCTCTTCATGCCGGTGCATGTCAACGGCCGGATCATGATCGACGGCGGCGTCTTCAATCCCGTGCCCTATGAGCATCTGATAGAGCTTGCCGACGTGGTGATCGGCGTCGACGTGGTCGGCGCGCCGGAGGGTGACGGCACCCATCCTCCGAGCCGTATCGACGCCCTGTTCGGTGCAAGCCAGCTCACCATGCAGGCAAGCATCGCGCTCAAGCTGAAGCTCAATCCGCCGCATATCTTCCTGCGGCCGTCGGTCAACCGGTTCCGGGTTCTGGATTTCCTGAGAGCCCGCGACATCCTCGACGAATCCGAAGGCATCAAGGACGAGCTGAAGCGCGCCGTCGACGCGCTTCACACCGCGGTCGACGCATAGCGATCAGCTCTATCCGTTTTCCGCCGCTGCCGGCTCCGGATCCATATCGTCCATGATGGTCGGCCGCTTGGGCTTGATCAGCGGCTCCGGACGGACCGGGCTGTTGAACAGCATCTCGCGGCCGGCGCCGAGGCCCTGCACGGCCTGGACCTGCAGCCGTTCCTCATCGCGCTTGCGGATGTCCTCGCCGATCTCGTACGCGTCATTCTCCGCCATGCCGAGCCCTTCCAGCGTCCGGCGGCCGAAGAGAAGTCCGGATTCCAGCGTCTCGCGCAGTTCGTATTCGACGTCCCGGTCCCGAAGCGACAGCGAATGGATGCGGTCGTAGGAGCGCACGAAGAGACGCACGTCCGGAAACTCGCGGCGGATCAGGTCGACGATAAGGTCGGTCGTCTCGCGCTTCTGCGTGGTGACCGCGACGATCTTCGCCTTCTCGATACCCGACGCGATCAGCACGTCGCGCCGCGTGCCGTCGCCAAAATAGATGCGGAAGCCGAAGCTTGCCGCCTGTCGGATGCGGTCGGCGGAATCGTCGATGACGGTCACGGCGCTGCCGCCGGCAAGCAGGATCTGCGCCGCGATCTGGCCGAAGCGGGAGAAGCCGATCATCAGCACGTCGGCGCCGGCGCCATCGAAATCCTCTTCCAGTTCCTCACGCGTCTCGCCGCTCAGGAAACGCTTGGAAAGCGCGGTGCCGAGGGGGGTGAGCGCCATGGAAAGCGTCACGCCGGCGATCAGCAGCGATGCGGTGGCGGAGGAGAAAAGGCCCGCGGCGGTCGCGGTGGTGAAGAGCACGAAGCCGAATTCGCCGCCCTGCGGCAGCAGGAAGGCGATTCGCACCGCGTCGTCATGCGGCGAACCCCAGAGCCGGCAGAGCCCGTAGACGATCAGCGCCTTCACCGCCATGAAGACCGGCACGGCCGGCAGGATGAAGAAGATGTTGTCGAGGATGACCTCGACCTCCAGCGACAGGCCGACCGCCATGAAGAAGAGCGCGAGCAGCAGGCCGCGGAAGGGCTCGATATCCGCCTCCAGCTCGTGCCGGTAGGAGGATTCGGCGAGCATAACGCCGGAAAGGAAGGCGCCCATCGCCATGGAAAGCCCGACCGCCTGCATGGCCGCGGCCGATCCGAGCACGACCAGGAGCGCTGCTGCGATCATCACCTCGCGGGCGCCGGTGCGGGCGATCACCTGGAACATCGGCGTCAGCAGGTAGCGTCCGGCAAGCACCATGGCGCCGACCGCGCCGACCGCCGTCGCGAAATCGAGAAACGGCGTCGCGGCGGCTTCCTTCGTGCCGGGAGAGAGAATGGTGATCAGCGCCAAAAGCGGCACGATGGCGAGATCCTGGAAGAGCAGCACGGAGAACGACCGCTGGCCGTAGCGGTTGTTCATGTCGCCTTCGTCGTTCAAAATCTGCAGCGCGAAGGCCGTCGAGGACAGCGCCAGGCCGAAGCCGATGATCAGGCTGCCGCGCCAGTCCGCCATGTTGGAAAAATAGGCGAGCACGGTCAGGATGAGGCCTGTCGATGCGACCTGTACCGGCCCCAGCCCGAAGACATCGCCGCGCATCTGCCAGAGGCGCGAGGGGTTGAGTTCCAGCCCGATGATGAACAGCAGGAAGACGACGCCGAATTCCGCAAAGCGCAGAACCTCCTCAGCCTCCATGATCGTGTGCATGATCGGACCGATGACGATGCCGGCGGCCAGATAGCCGAGGACGGTGCCGAGTCCGAGCTTCTTGAACACGGTCGCGGCGATGACCGCGCCGGCAAGCAGAAGCAGGATCTGGAAAAACAGGGAGTCGGGCGATGTCATGCGGAATACTTTCGGGGCATGGACGGAGGTTTCTCAAGAATCGGAGAGGCGCTCTTGATGCGCCTTACATTGCACAATAGATGGGACGATAAAGAAAGGCTTGCAATCATGACCTCCGAAATCGATTCCGCCGCCCTGCTTTCCCGCGCCAGTGAACTCATCGATCTCGCCAAGGCCGCGGGAGCGGATCAGGCGGATGCGGTGGTGGTGCGATCCCGGTCCCGTTCCGTCAGCGCCCGCCTCGGCAAGGTGGAGGGAACGGAGGCTTCCGAGAGCGACGATTTCTCGCTGCGCGTCTTCATCGGCAAGAGGGTCGCAAGCGTTTCGGCCAATCCCGGCTTCGACATGAAGACGCTCGCCGAGCGTGCGGTCGCCATGGCGAAAGTCTCGCCGGAAGATCCCTTCGCCTGCCTTGCCGACGAAAAGGAACTGGCGAAATCCTATCCCGATCTCGAACTGTTCGACCCGACGGATGTTCCGACCGACGACTTGAGAGAGGTCGCGCTCGAAATGGAACAGGCCGCGCTCGACGTTCCGGGCGTCACCAATTCCTCCGGCGCCGGGGCTTCCGCCGGCATGGGCGGCATGGTGCTCGTCACGTCGCACGGCTTTTCCGGCAGTTACATGGCGAGCCGCTTCGGCCGTTCCGTCAGCGTCATCGCCGGCGAGGGGACGAAGATGGAGCGCGACTACGATTTCGACAGTCGTCTCTATGCCGCCGATCTCGACGATCCGAAGCTGATCGGCCGCCGCGCCGCCGAGCGGGCGGTCAGGCGCGTCAATCCGCGTCAGGTCGATACCGGCAGCAATGTCACGGTCGTCTTCGATCCGCGCATCGCCCGCGGCTTCATCGGCCATATCGCCGGCGCCATCAACGGCGCCTCGGTCGCCCGCAAGACGAGCTTTCTGCGCGACAGGATGGGCCAGCAGGTCCTGAAGACGGGGCTCGATATCACCGACGATCCGCTCGTCGTGCGCGGCTCCTCGTCGCGTCCCTTCGACGGTGAGGGCGTTTCGGGCGAGCGCATGGTGATGATCGAGGACGGCGTGCTGAAGCACTGGTTCCTGTCGACCTCGACCGGACGCGAACTCGGGCTTCCGACCAATGGCCGCGGCGTGCGCGGCGGCACGGCGGTGACGCCGAGCTCCACCAACCTTGCGCTGGAGCCGGGAGATATCTCGCCGGAAGACCTGATCAGGTCGATTGGCACCGGCTTCTACGTCACCGAGCTGATCGGCCAGGGCGTCAACATGATCACCGGTGAATACAGCCGCGGCGCGACGGGTTTCTGGATCGAGAACGGCGAGCTCGCCTATCCCGTCTCGGAAGTGACGATCGCCTCCAACCTCAAGGACATGTTCATGCGGATCACGCCGGCGGACGACATCGACCGCAAGTTCGGCGTCGCTTCGCCGACGATCGCCATCGAGGGCATGACTCTGGCGGGACGCTGATCCCGATGGATGAGGGAAACTGGCAGGACGATCTGGATCTCATTCGCGATGCCGCGCGTCAGGCGGGGGAGATCGCCCATGGCTTCTTCGGCAATTCGCCGGAAGTCTGGTGGAAGAACGAGGGTAGGTCGCCGGTCAGTGCTGCCGATTTCGCCGCCAACGACCGGCTGCATAGCCTGCTTCTGAAGGCGCGGCCGAACTACGGCTGGCTGTCGGAGGAGACCGACGACGACACCGCAAGGCTTTCGGCCGAGACCCTTTTCGTCGTCGACCCGATCGACGGGACCCGCGCTTTCATCAATGGCGAAAAGACCTGGTGCGTCTCGGTGGCCGTCGTGCATCGCGGCAGTCCCGTGGCGGGCGTCCTGGTGGCGCCGGCCTTCGAGGAGGAATTCTGCGCCATGAAAGACGGCCAGGCCCTGAAAAACGGCCGGCCGGTAACGGTTGCAGCCGGCCGCGATGACGGCAAGCTGCTGATCGCAGCCGACGAGAGCCTCATCAGGACATTCGACCCGGCGTTTCGCGAGGAGGTGCAACGCGTGCATCACATTCCCTCGCTCGCCTATAGGCTCGCCATGGTGGCAGACGGCCGCATCGACGGCACGGTCGTCAAGCGCAATTCCCATGACTGGGACCTCGCTGCCGCCGACCTGATCCTCGAACGCGCCGGCGGCCGCCTGCAGGACCTCGACGGTAACCGCCTGGTCTACAATCGGACCGACGTCAGTCACGAAATGCTGATCGCCGGTGCGAACCACGCGCTCCGCAGCCTCGCTCCGCACGTTTCCGCCTGAGCGGCGGTTGACCTTTTTTCCGGAATGCAGCAGAGGAAGGGCGGGGGAGCTGGAACGGACGGATATCGGACAATGACGGAAACGGGCGAAAAGAAACAACTTCTGCACCTGGTCTTCGGAGGCGAATTGCAGAGCCTCGAAGGTCTTCAGTTCAAGGACCTGTCCAATCTCGATATCGTCGGCATCTACCCCGATTATGCGAGTGCGCTCGTTGCCTGGCGGGGCAAGGCGCAGCAGACGGTCGACAACGCCCAGATGCGTTATTTCATCGTCCATATGCACCGGTTGCTGGATCCCGACAGCAAGTCGGCCTGAGGCAAGCCTCGCCTCCTAAGGGTGCGAATCCCATACAGGTCCTCTGCCCGGCCCCGCCTTGAGGACCCTATTTTGACGCATTTGTAAAACACAAGAAATTCGGCTACGGATGGCGAAATCGGAGGGGCTATCATATTGAGGGCGGTCACGATGGAAGGGGGGCAGAGGCGATGAGCAGGGGCTTGGCGCGCGCGGCTCTCTTCGGCTATCGGCTGGCCGGCATCGTGCTCTATCCGCTGGTCGGTCCCTATCTCGGCTATCGTGCCCTCAAGGGCAAGGAAGACAAGACCCGCCGGCTGGAACGGCTGGGTTATGCAAGCCTTGCCCGCCCGCGCGGACCTCTGGTCTGGATGCATGGCGCAAGCGTCGGCGAGACCATCGCCATCATGCCGCTGATCCGCGAGCTGCGCCGCCGCGAGATCCATGTTCTGCTCACCACCGGCACCGTCACCTCCGCCAACCTCGTCCAGTCGCGGCTGGCCGACGAGGTCATCCATCAATACGTGCCGCTCGACGTGAAATTCCCGATCAAGCGCTTCATCGCCTATTGGAAGCCCGATGCCTGCATCACGGCGGAATCCGAGATCTGGCCGACGACCGTCTCCGAACTCGCCCGCCGTCGCATTCCGCAGATCCGTGTCAACGCCCGCATGTCCGACCGTTCCTTCGACCGCTGGCGCAACCACGCCTCGATCGCCGAGCGGCTGTTCGAGAAGATGGCGCTGGTCGTGGCGCAGTCGGATATCGATGCCGAGCGTTTCCGCGATCTCGGCGCCTGGCCGGTCATCGTATCCGGCAACCTGAAGAGCGATACGGACCCGCCGCCCTGCGACGAGACGGTGCTGGCGCATTATCGCAGCCAGATCGGCAACCGTCCGACCTGGGCGGCGATCTCCACCTTCGAAGGTGAGGAAAAGGCGGTTGCGACGGTGCACCGGGCGCTGAAGCCGAAGAACGGCCAGCTGACCATTCTCGTGCCGCGCCATCCCGACCGCACCGATACGATCGAGGCGATGCTGAAGGATGCGGGGTTGACTGTTGCGCGCCGCTCGCGCAACGACGCGATCACCGCGGAAACGGATGTCTTCCTGGGCGATTCCATCGGCGAGATGGGGCTCTACCTGCGGCTGACCGAGATCGCCTTTGTCGGCAAGTCGCTCGGCGAGGCGCAGGGCGGCCAGAATCCGCTGGAGCCGGCCATGCTGGGTTGCGCGGTGCTTTCCGGGCCGCATGTCCAGAATTTCCGCGATGCATATCAGCATCTCGTGCGCAAGGGCGGCTCCCGCATCGTCAAGGATGTCGAAATGCTCGCCAAGGCAGTCCACTACCTGATGATCAACGATCTCGCCCGCCGGAAGATGGTCGATTCCGGCCATGACGCGATGGACGAGATGCGCGGCGCGTTGTCGAAGACCGTCAAGGCGCTGGAACCCTATATCAACCCGCTGACGGTCAGCGCCCGGCTGCAGCCCGCAGCCGCTGCCACACGATGAACTCCGAAAAATTTGCAGATATCGCCGGCATCCTGTTCGACAAGGACGGGACGCTTCTCCGCTACGATGAAAGCTGGGGGCCGGTGAACCGCGAGGCGGCCCGTATCGCGGCTGCCGGCGATGCCGCGCTTGAGCCGCGGCTGCTGTTCTCCGGCGGCATGGATCCGGTTTCCGGCCATACGCGGGCGGACAGCCTGCTCGCCGCTGGCAATGCCGCCGAGATCGCCGCCGGCTTCGTCTCCGCCGGTTCCCCCTTCGAAGTCGCGGAACTGACCCGGCTGCTCGACGAACTCTTCGTCCGCTCGGCGGAATTCTCGGTGCCGGTCGCCGATCTCGCCGGTCTTTTTGCCCGGTTGAAGAGCCGCGGTTTCAAGCTGGGCGTCGCCTCCAGCGACAGCGAGGAAGCGATCCGCCAGACGGCCATCCGTTTCGGCTTCGTCGGTCATCTCGATTTCATCGCCGGTTATGACAGCGGCCACGGCGTCAAGCCGGAGGCCGGCATGGTGCTCGGCTTCTGCCGGGCGGTCGGCCTCGATCCGGCCCGGATCGCCATGGTTGGCGACAACAATCACGACATGAATATGGGGGCGACGGCCGGCGTCGGCCTGAAGGTCGCCGTGCTGACCGGCACCGGCTCGCGCGAGACGCTCTCGGCTGCGGCCGACATCTGTCTGGATGACATAACGATGCTCGAAGGGCTCCTGCCCGAAAAGGTCGACACCTGACCTTTGCAGCGGTTCGCAGGCTTGCCTTTTCGGAAAAACTCCCCTCTTCTTCGCGGGCTGTTTCAGGACGGATCAGGGTATATGGTTTCGGAAGCACCGCCATTCTGGTGGACGAAAGCGGATTGGCGTGCCTGGGGCCTGTCCCCCTTCTCCTTCATCTACGGAAGGATCGCCGGACGCCGCATGGCGCGCGCACGCCGTGCGGGCGTCGCCGTGCCGGTCATCTGCGTCGGCAATTTCACGGTCGGCGGTGCCGGCAAGACGCCGACCGCCATCGCGCTCGCCCGCGCGGTGAAGGAGAAAGGCCTGAAGCCGGGTTTCCTGAGCCGCGGTTATGGCGGCACGCTCGACGTCACGACCGTGGTCGATCCCGCCCATCACCGCGCCGAAGCGGTCGGTGACGAGGCGCTGCTGCTGGCGGGCGAGACCCTGACGGTGGTTTCCCGCGGCCGCGTCGACGGCGCCCGCAAGCTCCTCGAAGAGGGGGTCGACCTGATCATCATGGACGACGGTTTCCAGAGCGCCCGCCTGGCGCTCGATTTCGCGCTGGTCGTCATAGACACGGTGCGAGGCATCGGCAACGGCCATCTCGTGCCGGGCGGGCCGGTCAGGGCGCCGATCGCCGAGCAGATGCGCCAGCTTTCCGCCATCCTCAAGGTCGGCAGCGGTGACGCCGCCGACCGGCTGGTGCGCCAGGCCGCCCGCGCCGGCAAGCAAGTCTATGTCGCGACGCTGAAGCCACGGGAGAACCATGAGATCGCCGGCAAACCGCTTCTTGCCTTCGCCGGCATTGCCGATCCGCAGAAATTCTATCGGAGCGTGAGAGAGCTTGGCGGCAAGATTGCAGAGGAGCGCGCCTTCCCGGATCATCACTACTTCAGCGAGGACGAGGTCGCCGACCTTTTGGACGACGCGGCGAAGAAGGGTCTGACACTCGTCACCACCGCCAAGGACGCCGTGCGGCTTGCCGGCCATCACGGCCGCATGGAGGAACTGGCCAAGAAGGTAAAGGTGGTGGAGGTCGATATGGCGTTCGACGATCCGCTGGCGCCCTCAAAGATCATCGACGCGGCGATCGCCAATTTCCGCGCGCGGCGGATAAGAGAAGGAAATGCTGCGAAGTCCTAGCCGCGGCTCTGGTTCGGCAGGATGCCGGCACGTTTGTCGGCTTCGAGCGACGCTGCGCAATCGACATAGGGTTCCTGCCGGGCGACACTCCAATAGCGCAGCTCGTCGATCGGGATCTGCGCGCCGGTCATGGCGCAGACGACGTAGGAGCCGGCCGTAAGGATCTGATAATCGCCATCGAGATACCGGATTTTGGCCTCGCGATAGCCGCTGCCTTCGAACCGGTTCATCTGTCGTCTCCTGCGGAAAAACATAGGTTTGCTCTACACCGCGTGGCGCTGAAATGCCAGACCCTTCAGCTTCGGCCGAACAGCCGCTCGATATCTGCGAGCTTGAGCTCGATATAGGTCGGCCGGCCGTGATTGCAGGTGCCCGATCCGGGCGTCGCCTCCATCTCCCTCAGAAGCGCGTTCATCTCTTCAGGTTTCAGACGCCGGCCGGAGCGCACCGAACCATGGCAGGCCATGGTGGCGGCGACATATTCGAGCTTGCCGCGCAGGCCGCCGGCGGTGTTCCATTCGGCGATCTCGTCGGCGAGGTCGCGCACCAGAGAGGAGGCATCCACTTCGCCGAGCATCGCGGGCGTCTCGCGCACAGCCACCGCGCCGGGACCGAAGCGCTCGATTGCAAGCCCCAGCCGGTCTAGCTCGGAGGCATGCGCGATCAGCCGGTCGCAATCCTCTTCCGGCAGGTCGATGATCTCCGGGATCAACAGCACCTGCGAGGCGAGCCGCTTGTTGTCGAGCGCCTTGCGCATCGCCTCGAAGACGAGCCGCTCATGGGCGGCATGCTGATCGACGATGACAAGCCCGTCGTCCGTCTGCGCGACGATATAGTTCTCATGGACCTGCGCGCGGGCGGCGCCGAGCCGGTAGCGCGGCGCATCCTCTGCGATGGAGCCAGGAACGGACTCGGCGATAACGGTATCCGCCCGTGCCGCCGGCATGGTCAGCACGTCGAAATCCGACTGTGTCCGTTCGGAAAAGTCGCTGGCCGGCTGCGAGGCAAACGGCCGGAAAGGTGAGCTTGCGGCAGTCCAGGGCGCGCGCGGTGCGGGCTGCATGGGGGCGGCCGAAAAGCCCGGCCGGAAGGCGCGCATCATGCCGGATGTGCCGGTCGTGGCCGCACGATCGCCTTCTCTATGCAGCGCCTCGCGGATCGCGCCGACGATGAGGCCGCGCACCAGGCCGGGGTCGCGGAAGCGCACGTCGGCCTTGGCCGGATGCACGTTGACGTCCACCAGTGCCGGATCGAGCGCTATGGAGAGCACGGCGACCGGATAGCGGCCCGCGGGCACGCTTTCCGCATAGGCGCCGCGAATCGCCGAGAGAATGAGTTTGTCCTGCACGGGCCTTCCGTTGACGAAGGCATATTGATGCGCCGAGTTGCCGCGGTGGAAGGTCGGCACACCGACAAAGCCCCTGAGTTCCACATCCTCGCGCATCGCATCGATCTCGATCGCATTGTCGCGGAATTCCGCACCCAGCACCTGCGCCATACGGCCGAGATGGTCGTCGCCGGTTGCTGCAAATTCCAGCGTCGAACGGTCGGATCCCGAGAGCACGAAGCGGATCTTCGGGAAGGCGATCGCCATGCGCTTGACGACTTCGGTAATCGCGCCGGCCTCGGCCTTCTCCGTCTTCAGGAACTTGAGCCGGGCGGGGGTGGCGAAGAAGATGTCGCGCACCTCCACCACCGTGCCGGGATTGGCGGGCGCCGGCTTCACGCCGGAACTCCTGCCGCCGACGACGGCGACCTGCGAGCCGGCGGCATCGCCCGCCCGGCGGCTGGTTATGGTGAGCTTGGCGACCGAGCCGATCGAGGGCAGCGCCTCGCCGCGGAAGCCGAGCGTGCGGATATCGTCGAGCGTGTCGGCAATCTTCGAGGTGCAATGCCGCCTGACCGCAAGGTCGAGATCGGCGGCATCCATGCCCGACCCGTTGTCGGTGATGCGGATGAGGCTCTTGCCGCCGCCGGCCGTGGCGATCTCGATGCGCGTGGCGCCGGCATCGATGGCATTTTCGATCAGCTCCTTCGCTGCGCTGGCAGGCCTTTCGATGACCTCGCCGGCGGCGATCTGGTTGATCAGGGTCTCGGGCAGCTGTTTGACGGACATGCGCCATTCTCCGGGATTCGTCGCGCGAAGAAAAGCCTTGGGAGGCGAATTCAACCGTTTTGAGGAGAGGTTCGCGCAAGCGTGCCGCTGTCTATTAATCCGTGCTTAAGACAAGGACGATAATTTGTTCAACATTGAATTTGGATGAAGCCGGGGGAGCGCCCGCTCCCCGCGTGTGATCAGGATGGCGGCCGGCTGGGCACCGCCATGCAAGACCGGATCACCCGTTGAGGACTTGGAGCCAGCATGTTTCCAGCCCCACACGTCTTAAACCAGAAGGAATAACGCCGGAGAGGCGAACAAGCGACATGACGGTCCGGCCTTGGCCGCGTCCGGAAAAGCATACGGGGAGTTTCATCCTATGAATGATTTGCCGTCGATCGACGCGAACATTCAGACTGCCATGCTCGACGTGATTTCCGAAGGCATCTCGGGTGGCGTGTTTGTCTATGACAAGAACGACCTGATCGTCTTCGCAAGCCAGCAATTGCCTGGTCTTCTGCCGGTCCCGAAGAGCTTTCTCGCCCCCGGCACACGCCTCAGGGATTTTCTCGGCGCCGTCTACGACAGCGGCGGCCGCTTCGCAGCCGACAGCAGCGGGCCGCGCCGCATGCTGAGCCGAGAGGACTGGATCGCCGAGCAGATCGCCACCCTCTGGAAGGAGCGCGCCGAGGCGCTGGAGCGGCGCGGCACGGACCGCTGGCTGAGCTTCACCAAGCGGCGCCTGTCCTCCGGCTACGGCGTCTGCGTCATCCGCGACGTATCGGAACACAAGAAGCGCGAGGAGCAGTGGCGCGCCGACATGGAGCGCGTGCAGGTTACGGAAGAGGTGCTCGATAATCTACCCTTTCCGGTTACCGTCAAGGACGGCAGTTTCACCTTCGTCGCGATCAACAAGGCCGCCAGCCGGTTTCTCGACCTGCCGGCCGAGGCCGTTCTGGGACACAGGGGTTCGGATATTCATCCGCCGGAGCTGGAAGAGCGCCTCGACGGCATCAACAGGCAGCTTTTCGAGACCGGCGAGCCTGTTCAGCTTCCAGAGCGCGTGATCCGGCCCGACGGTTCGGAAGTCATCATCCTCGCCAACAAATTCCGCATCGGCAAGCCGGGCCGCTATTACCTCGTCACAGCGATGGAGGACATCACGGACCTCGTCGAGGTGGATGGCGATAGGGGACGGATCGTCTCGCGCAAGCGCGAGAGCGCGCTGATCTCGTCCTCTCTCGGCCGGCACCAGCGCAAGATACGCGCCGCGGCCGAGCCCGATGCTGCCGGTATCGCCGGCTGCAAGGTCCTTGTGGTTTCCTCCGACCGTCAGGCGGAGACCGAGGCGCTGGATATCCTGGGCGACCTCGGGCTCGATGCGTCGTCGGTGTCCTGCGTCGAGGAACTCGAACTCTTTTTGCGGCTTGCCACTGAATCCGGCATCCGCATCGATCTCGTCGTCGTCGATGTGGCGATGGACCTGGAATGCCTCAAGCTTGTCGAGCGGCACGCCATTCCGGCACTGGCGATCGGCAGCCTGCGGATGCGGGGAGAACTGGCCGCCGGTGTCAGCCGTCTGCTTGCCCGGCCTGAGGATGCGGCGGAGAAGCCGCAGGAGGAGGATTGTCAGGACGTTTGCGAAGCCGAGGGAGAACGCGCGAACATCGACATTCTTGTCGCGGAAGACAACGAGGTGAACCAGATCGTCTTCTCGCAGATCCTCGAAGGCTTCGGTTATCGCTATGCGATCGCCGCGGACGGAGAGGAAGCGGTCAGGCTCTGGAAGGAGACCTCGCCGCGGCTGATCCTGATGGATATCACCCTCCCGAAGCTGAACGGCTTCGAGGCGAGCGCCCGGATCCGGTCCCTGGAAACGGTCGACAATTCCATTCCGATCATCGGCGTGCTCGCCCAGCCCTTCGACCGCGATCGGGACGAGTGTTTCGCGTCCGGCATGAACGAAGTCATCCTCAAACCGATCAGTCCGGAGGCCTTGGAAGCCCTCTTCCAGGCCTTTCTCGATGCGCCGGAAAAACAGTCGTATGCTTAACCGATTAATCACTTCTCATCGTATAAGCTGACCCCGCGGCAGGATTTTTTAATCTTTTTCCCCCATTCTTCCCGTGATTGTGAAGCGTAACGGGATTGTTCATGAAGTTGGCGGGAAACCCATTGCCGCAGGTCAGCCAGAACGAGCTGCAGGCAATGGCCTACAGCGACCCTCTGACCGGTCTCGGAAACCGATACCGCCTGCGCGACAAAGTGCGCCTTCTGGCGGCCGAACGCGCCCAGGACCCGGCGCCTTTCACGATCTGCATCGCCAACCTCGACGGATTCAAGCCGATCAACGATCTTTTCGGTGCGGAAGCGGGCGACGAGATCCTCTGCCAGGTCGCCCACCGTCTGAAGGCCTGCATTCCGGACGGCGCGACCGTCACCCGCCATGAGGGCGACGAGTTCGCCTTCATCCTGCCGCTGGTCTTCGAGCGGACCGGCGCCGAACGCATCGGCCAGATGATCAAGGACGTGCTTTCCGCACCCTATGATCTCGGCGACCGCAACGTGCGCCTTTCCGCATCCTTCGGCTTTGCGATCTATCCCTTTGCGGGCGCGGATTTCGAGGAGCTGCTGAAGAGTGCCGAGACCGCGCTTTACCGCTCCAAGCGGCGTGGTCGCGGGCAGATCACCGTCTATTCCCGCGAGATCGCCCAGGAGATGAAGCGGGCGACGCAGCTCGAGCAGGCGCTGCGCAATGCCATCATCGCCGATGCCGTCGACGTGCATTTCCAGCCGATCGTGCGCATCGCGGACGGCGCGGTCGTCGGTTTCGAGGCGCTCGCCCGCTGGAGCGATGCCGACCTCGGACCCGTCTCGCCCGCCGTCTTCGTGCCGCTTGCCGAAGAACGCGGCTTTATTGACGCGCTTTCTGAAACGTTGCTGCGCAAGGCGGCGGAGGCGGCGCTCTCCTGGCCGCGCGAGCTTTTCCTCTCCTTCAACCTGTCTTCCGCGCAGCTGATGGATCCGGGGACGGCCGAGACCATTCTCTCGACGCTTGCCCGCGCCGGCCTCGATCCCTATCGCTTGGAACTGGAGATCACCGAGACGGCGGTGATGACCTCGGCCGATACGGCGCAGCGCATCATCACCGATCTTCGCCAGCAGGGCGTGCGCATTGCGCTCGACGACTTCGGCACCGGTCAGTCGAGCCTCGGGCGCCTGCGCGATTTCACCTTCGACAAGGTCAAGATCGACCGCGCCTTCGTCTCGCGCATCACTACCGACCGCGCCTCCGAGCACATCGTCAAGGCGATCATCGCCATGTGCCAGGGTCTCGATCTGGAAGTGGTGGCGGAAGGCATCGAGACGCCGGCGGATGCCGACAAGCTCAACGAGCTCGGCTGCGGCATGGGGCAGGGATATTATTACGGCAGGCCGGCCGACAGTGCCGCCACGCTGCAATACCTTCATCACCATTACCGCGACTTCGTGACGCTCTGACCATCTGGAACGCCGCTCTCCGGACAATCCGCGCCGCGTGTGGTTCTCGCCATGTCCGCGCGCCTGGGCGATGATGGTCCCGATCAGACCAAGCCCCGGAACGCCGATGCCGATTTCCAACGATCCCCTTCTGCAGCCGTTTCAGCTGAAGCACCTGACGCTGAAGAACCGCATCATGTCTACCGCGCATGAGCCGGCCTATTCCGAGGACGGCATGCCGAAGGACCGCTACCGGCTCTATCATGCGGAAAAGGCGAAGGGCGGCATCGCGCTGACCATGACGGCGGGTTCGGCGGTGGTATCCTCCGACAGTCCGCCGGCCTTCGGTAATCTGCACGCCTATCGCGACGAGATCGTGCCGTGGCTGAAGCGGCTTGCCGACGACTGTCACGAGCATGGCGCCGCCGTGATGATCCAGCTCACCCATCTCGGCCGCCGCACCGGCTGGAACAAGGGCGACTGGCTGCCGGTGCTGGCGCCTTCGCCGGTCCGCGAGCCCGCCCACCGCGCCTTCCCGAAGGAGATCGAGGACTGGGATATCGAGCGCATCGTCGCGGACTATGCCGACGCGGCGGCGCGCATGCAGGCAGCCGGTCTCGATGGCATCGAGTTCGAGGCCTACGGCCATCTGCTCGACCAGTTCTGGTCGCCGGCAACCAACCGGAGAGAGGATGAATTCGGCGGTACGCTCGAAAACCGCATGCGCTTCACGGATATGGTCATGGAGGCTGTGCGCAAGGCCGTCGGCCCGGATTTCATCGTCGGCATCCGCATGGTGGCGGACGAGGACTGGGACAAGGGACTGAGCCGGGAGGAGGGCGTCGAGATCGCCAGGCGGCTGGCGGGCTCCGGCAGGATCGATTTCCTCAACATCATCCGCGGTCATATCGATCACGATGCGGCCTTGAACGAGGTGATCCCGATCCAGGGCATGCGGTCCGCGCCGCATCTGGATTTTGCCGGCGATGTGCGTGAGGCGACGAAATTCCCCGTCTTCCATGCGGCCCGCATCGCGGACGTGGCGACAGCCCGCCACGCGGTTGCGACGGGCAAGCTGGATATGGTCGGCATGACCCGTGCCCATATCGCCGATCCGCATATCGCGGAGAAGGTGACGCGGGGCGAAGAGGCCCGCATCCGCCCCTGTGTCGGCGCGACCTACTGCCTCGACCGCATCTATGAAGGCGGCGAGGCGCTCTGTATCCACAACGCCGCGACCGGCCGCGAGGCGGAAATCCCGCACGCGATCCCCAGGGCGGATGTTTCCCGCAAGGCCGTGGTCGTCGGTGCCGGGCCTGCGGGATTGGAGGCTGCCCGGGTGCTTGCCGAACGCGGTCATCGCGTGACGGTCCTGGAGGCGGCGGGCGAGGCGGGCGGTCAGGTCAATCTCCTTGTCCGCAATCCGCGCCGCCGGGAAATGATCGGCATTATCGACTGGCGGCTTTCGGAACTGGAGCGCCTCGGCGTCGAAATCCGCTACGACGTCTATGCCGAAGAGGAGGATGTGATCGCTCTGAAACCCGATCTGGTTGTGGTCGCGACCGGCGGCGTGGCGCAGTCGCCGGAGGTGGAAAGCGGCGGCGAATTGCTGACGTCGAGCTGGGACATCCTTGCGGGCGCGGTCAAACCAGCCGGTCCGGTCCTGCTGTTCGACGACAATGGCGGCCACCCCGGCATGAGCGCTGCGGAAATGATCGCGGAAGCCGGTGTCGAGCTGGAGATCGTTTCCCCCGAGCGGTTCTTCGCCCCGGAAATGGGCGGCATGAACCATGTGCCCTACGCACGGGCTTTTGCCGGGAAGGGCGTGCGCGTCACCATCAACACGCGGCTGAAATCGGTCCGGCGGGACGGCAATGCATTGGTGGCGGTTCTCGGATCTGATTATTCCGCCGAGGCGGTGGAGGAGCGGCGGGTCGCGCAGGTCGTGGTGGAGCACGGCACGGCGGCCAATGCCGACCTTTATCTGGCGCTCAAACCTCTTTCGAGGAATCTCGGCGCGGTGGAATATAAGGCGCTGATCGCCCGCAAGCCGCCCTTGCCGGTGAAAGAGCTGCAGGCCGGCTTCGATCTCATACGCATCGGCGATGCGGTCGCGAGCCGCAATATCCATGCGGCGATCTACGACGCGCTGCGCCTCTGTTCCCTCTTATAAGAAGAGAGGCGGCACACACAGGTGCCGCCTCTTTCCTTTGAGGGATGCAACGCGTCGCCCGTTCCGGACTCTTACTGGTTCGGAGTGGTCGTCGACGGGGTAGTGGCGTTGCCGTTGGTAGACGATGTGGTCGTCCGGTCGGTTTCCGCCTGCTTGTCCGCCAGGGTCTGGAATTCCGGCGCGGCCTGAAGTGCTTCGGCCGTTTCGGTCGTGGTCAGGCGGACCTCGTTGTTGTTGTCGGCATCGCGGGTCATCGTGATCCTGTCCATCGGCAGGGCGACATCCTTTTCGCCGATACCGAGGAAGCCGCCGACACCGATCACGGCAGCGACGATGCCGCCATTTTCCTCCATGACGAGGTCGTTGATGTCGCCGATACTCTTGTCTTCGGCGTTGTAGACCGACTTGCCGATAAAGTCGCTGGCGCTGATCTGGTTTTCACCCTGTTCCGTCAGGTAACCGCCGGAAGCAGCGCCGTTGCCCGGCATGGAGCCGGAATCGGACGGAGCGGGCGTTGTCGGAGCAGGCGTCGCCGGCTGGGTCTGGGCGACTGCCGGCGCAATGGCAGTAGATGCCAGGAGAATTGCGGCGGCCATCGTGCTAAGGGTCTTTTTCATAACGATCCTCCTACATTCGTCTTCAAGGGCTCTCTCTTTGAACGCGCGGGGCTCCTCGGGCGGGAGTTTCCTTAGCCGCGTCGGTTCGGGAGGAAAATGTCGTGAAAGACGAATGGTTCCGGAATTAAATTATTGAAATTCCAAGAAATTTCGAGGGAACTTTTCCGCGTTTCCGCAGTTCGGTACGCCTTGCCTTCATCATAGACGATAGGCAGGTTCAGGTTCGCATCGGATCGGTACGGCGATTTGGAAGAGCGCGCCGGCCAGCGGATCGGCCGCGCGGGCAGCTTCGTCGAACCCTTCCCAGGACGAGGTTATCGCAATCCGGTCCCCGCCGATGAAAACCGGGCAGGTGGTCCGGCGCGCCGGCAGAAGGTGGCGGGCAAGATGAGTTCCGTCGGACGCGTAATGATCGAGGGCGCCTTGGTCCCAGCGGGCGTTCCAGATCGTCCCGTCGCTCGCACAGATCGATCCGTCCATTCCGCCGGGTTTGCCGTTCTCGTCGACGAGCAGTGTCGTCTCTCCGGCCGGCAGTCCTGTTTCGGGATCCAGCGGCACGCGCATCAGCCGGTTGACGCGCGTGTCGACATAATAGCCGATCGTCCCGTCCGGCGAAAAGCAGATCGAGTTCGGAATGCTGATCCGGTCGACGAGCTTCGTGACCGTTCCCTGGCGAACATGGTAGATCGCACCGGCGCCCTCTTCGGCTTTTCTGCCCATGGTGCCGATCCAGAGGCTGCCGGAAGGATGGACACGGCCGTCATTGGAACGGTTGCCGGGCTTTTCCGGCTCCAGCTCGCGATAAAGTGAAAGCTCGCCGCTCGCCCGATTGCGAATGAAGAGGCCCTTGTCGCTTGCCAGCAATTGCCGGTCGGCGTCGATCGAAGCCAGCACGCTGCCCATGACCGGAAGCTTGTGCACGATCTCCCGCCCCGTCGGCATATGCAGCTCGTGCAAGGCCTTGCCGAGGATGTCGAACCACCAGAGTGTCTCCGTTTCCGCTTCGAAACTGGGACCTTCGCCGAGCTCGCAGAGGGACGAGGAAAGCACCGAGCCTTCAAAATTGTATGTGGTGGTCATGTGAAATCTCCAATTGCGGACGTGTGTACCGAATCTGTATCATCGTTGCGCAGGCCCGCAAGCTCCCCGGGAGGGTACGACCTAACTAATTTGATCCCCAATAATTATCTCCTGACAAAGGCTTAGAAGCGTGCGACAAGATTTGCAGAGGCAAGCAAATGTCATCATTATTCCAAATCGATAAGCAGCAAGAAATTCAGAATATTCTTATATTTGATATGGCGGTCTTGGTCAGGCAGGCGAGTTCACTCAGGGCAAATCCGGCCTTCGATCTTACCGGTCGACGCCCGAAGCGACTGCCGACATGAAGACCGGTTCGGGGCGAATGCATGGGAAATGCCGGGAATCGCTCGATTGCAACGGGCGAGTAAGAAGCAGATGATATCCAATTCCGAGAACGCAGGAGAAGCTCGGGTCTTTGACGGAAACGTCGAGGAGATTGCCGGTCTCAAAACCCAGTTCGACGTCATCCGCTTCATGAAGCGCGTCACCGAACATTACCGTTGTCGCACCTTCATGGTTCTCAACCTGCCTTCCGCCACCTCGCTCGAACTGTCCAACAACACCGTCATCACCAACTGGCCGGCGGAATTGATGTCCCTTTTCGACAGGGAAGGCATGATGCAGACAAGCCCCGTTCTGCGCAAGCTCCGCAGCTCGACACTGCCGTTCACCTTCGACTTGGAAACAGTCGGTCCCGACCGCAGCGGCCCGTTGGCCCGAAGCGTCTTCGGCCGGTTCGGCGTCGTGCGCGGCGCCTATTTCCCCGTTCATGACATGTCGGGGGCTCGCGGCGCGGTGTCTTTCGCCGGCGAGGGGCCGCTCTTCAGCCGTCAGCAGATGATGGAGATGATGTATATCTCCGTCCATATCTTCGAACGGCTGGCCGAAATCCGCAATCTCGATGTCCGCGCCACCGATATGTTGACCGAGCGGGAGATCGATTGTCTCAACTGGACGGCGGCCGGCAAGACCAGCGCCGAGATCGCCGATATCCTGGGCCTCTCCGAGCATACGGTGAACCATTATCTGAACCGTGCCGCAAAGAAGCTCGATACGGTCAACCGCACGCAGGCTGTGGCCAAGGCTCTTCGGGTCGGTTTGATCAAGTAATAAAATCTGTGCTGCATTGCACACTATTTCATCAGTGCTCCAGGTTTGATCCGGATGAAATGCGGGGTCTATCAGCGGGTTGCTGCGCCGCAATAGCAGCTTTACTCAGAACTTGTTGAAAAAACTCAATAAAAGGAAGCATCTTCCCGTCTGGCATGTTTCGTGCTTGTTTAGGAAACAGGTCCAGAGGGGACTGTAAGCGCCCCAAGAGGCGTGAGTAGAAAAGCCGCCGTTCGATCCGTGCGCCATATGGCTGCCGATCGGACGGCGGTTTATTCTTTCTTGCCCCCGGCAATGCCGAACTCCTATATATCGCCGAAAGCGGCTCCCTTTCGGGCGCGCAACGCCGCTTGAGGAATCGGGAGTTCGAGATATGTCCGACGTGACGAAGGAAGAAGTTCTGGCGGTGCTCGCGAAGGTGCGCGGACCGGACCTGGAAGGCGACATCGTCTCGCGCGGCATGGTCTCGGATGTCTTCATCTCCGACAGCAAGGTCTATTTCTCGATCACTGTGCCGTCCGAGCGCGCGGAGGCCCTGGAGCCGATGCGCATGGCGGCGGAGCGCGCCGTCAAGGCCATGCCCGGCATCAAGGGCGCACTGGTGACGCTGACGGCGGACCGCAAGGCCGGCTCGCCACCGCCGCCGCGTCCTCAGACCGTGCCGGCGGCGCATTCCCATGCGGCGGCCCACGGACATGCGCATCCGCCCCACGGGCAACAGTCGGGACCGCAGCCGGGGCAGCCTCCGCAGCGCCAGAAGTCCGGCGTGCCGGGCGTCGGCGCCATCATCGCGGTGGCATCGGGCAAGGGCGGCGTCGGCAAGTCGACGACCGCCGTCAACCTCGCCCTCGGTCTGCAGGCAAACGGCCTGCGTGTCGGCATTCTCGATGCCGACATCTATGGCCCTTCGGTGCCGCGGCTTCTGAAGATTTCCGGCCGCCCGCAGCAGATCGAGAACCGCATCATCAAGCCGATGGAGAATTACGGCCTGAAGGCCATGTCCATGGGCTTCCTCGTGGACGAGGAGACGGCGATGATCTGGCGCGGCCCGATGGTGCAGTCGGCGCTGATGCAGATGCTGCGCGAGGTCGCCTGGGGTGAACTCGACGTGCTGGTGGTCGATATGCCGCCCGGCACGGGCGACGCGCAGCTGACCATGGCGCAGCAGGTGCCGCTTGCCGGCGCCGTCATCGTCTCGACCCCGCAGGACCTGGCGCTCATCGATGCGCGCAAGGGGATCGCCATGTTCCGTAAGGTCGAGGTACCGCTGCTCGGCGTCATCGAGAACATGAGCTACTTCCTGGCCCCGGACACCGGCAAGCGCTACGACATCTTCGGCCATGGCGGCGCACGCGGCGAGGCGGAGAGGATCGGTGTGCCCTTCCTCGGCGAGGTGCCGCTGACGATCGACATCCGCGAGCGTTCCGATGCCGGCACGCCGGTCGTCGTTTCCGATCCGGAAAGCCCCTCGGCGAAGATCTACCGGGAGATCGCCGCCAAGGTCTGGGCCGAACTTGGCGGGCGCACGCCACGACAGGCACCCGCCATCATATTCGAGTAAAAATTCGAATAGACGCACTGCGGCGTTTTCGAATATGCCCTTCAACTTTGGTCGGAGCGCGTTTATCGGAATAATCTCGGTCAAAGCTTTGATTGCGATTGCAAATCGCCGTGCTCTCCTGGTCCCCCTTGAACATCCGCCGCACCGGAGTCATGTTGCAGCGCCCAACGCGAGACTATGCAGCTCTTGATTTTGACCATGGCAGTCTTTATAGGCGCCTCCCGCCGGAGGCCGGCAGACGGTTCCGGAACAGGGAACCGGCAGGCCCGTTTCTCGTTCGAGGCCGACGGATTTCGGCCGGAGACACAGATTGATCAATGCCTATAGCGCCAATGGTTCGATGAAGACGCTTGCCCCGGCCGAAGCGTTGCGTCAGCTTTCCGACGATGTCGTCTGGATAGACCTGCTCGAGCCGACACCGCAGGAGGATGCCTATGTGGAGAGCCTCATCGGCATCGAGGTCCCGACCCGGGACGATCTGAAAGACATCGAGCCGTCAAGCCGGCTTTATATAGAGAAGGACTCGGTTTTCATGACCGCTTCGCTTGTCTGGCGGGCGGATGGCAGAGATGCTGAGCTTACCGATGTCGCCTTCATCCTTTCGGATACGCGGTTGATCACCGTTCGTTATGCCGAGCCGAAAAGCTTCCAGCTCTTCATCGCCGCGTTTGGCCGTGTACCCGCGGATACGCGCGATGGGGTGACGCTGCTCGGACGGCTTCTCGAAACCATTGCCGACCGGACCGCCGAGATCCTGGAGCAGACGGTCGGCCGGGTCGATGCCATATCGACCGATATTTTCCGCGACCGCGGCCGGCGCCGTCCGCCGCTGTTCCTGGAAAGCAAGCTCGCCCACATTGCCGATCTGCATCGGCTGATCAGCAAGGTGCGCGACAGCCTGGGTTCGTTGTCGCGCCTCCTGACCTTCCTGATGAACGTCCCGAGGATCAAAGAGGACGAGGGCGACGACAATCTCTGTCGCACCGTGGCGCACGATGTCGAGACGTTGTCGGAACACGCCGCTTTCATCGCCGGCAATATCGCCTTCCTGCTCGATGCCTCGCTCGGCCTTATCAACGTCGAGCAGAACGCCATCATCAAGATCTTCTCGATCGCCTCGGTGGTCTTCTTGCCGCCGACGCTTGTCGCTTCCATCTATGGCATGAACTTTCATTTCATGCCGGAACTTGACTGGCATATTGGATATCCGGTCGCGATCTTCGCGATGGTCCTATCCGCCATCATCCCGTTTTTCATCTTCCGCTGGAAAGGTTGGCTCTGACGGGCCAGACATCCCATGGGACATCCCGCTGAACATCATGTCGCCGAAGAAGCCAAGGCTCAGAGCCTCTTTGCCCTGGCGCTCGGTTCCGTCGGCGTCGTATACGGCGATATCGGCACGAGCCCGCTCTACGCCTTCCGCGAAGCTCTGAGGCCGGTCGCCGACGACGGCGTCACCGATGTCGAGATCATCGGCCTCATCTCGCTGATGATCTGGACTCTGACGATCATCGTCACGTTCAAATACGTGCTCTTCCTGCTGCGCGCTGACAACGACGGCGAAGGCGGCACGCTTTCGCTGCTCGCGATGCTGACCAAGACGGCGAACGGCCACAAGGCCACGCTGATGCTGCTTGGCCTGATCGGCGCCGCTCTCTTCCTGGGCGATGCGATGATCACGCCCGCTCTGTCGGTCATGTCGGCGGTCGAGGGCCTGAAGCTCGTGACGCCGAATCTGCAGAGCGCCGTCCTGCCGATCTCGGTCGGCATCCTGATCGCTCTCTTCGCCATCCAGTCGAAGGGGACCGGCCTCGTTTCCCGCTTCTTCGGTCCGATCACCGCCCTCTGGTTCATCGCCATCGGGGCCTTCGGCATCCTCCATATTTCCGACGACTACAGTATCCTGGCTGCCTTCAATCCCTGGTACGCGCTCGACTTCATGCTGCACGAGGGGTTCGTCGGCATCGTCGTGCTCGGCGCCGTCTTCCTGACCGTCACCGGCGCGGAAGCGCTCTATGCCGATCTCGGCCACTTCGGCCGCCGGCCCATCCAGTGGGCCTGGTTCATGCTCGTCTTCCCGGCTCTGACCCTCAACTATCTGGGCCAGGGCGCCCTGGTCCTGAAACGGCCGGAAGCCATGACCGATCCGTTTTACCTGATGTTCCCGCAATGGGCGCTGTTGCCGATGGTGATCCTGGCGACGGCTGCCACCATCATCGCCAGCCAGGCGGTGATCACCGGCGCCTTCTCGCTGGTGCGCCAGGGGATCCATCTCGGCTATCTGCCGCGCATGCAGATCCTCTTCACCTCCGAGACCAATACGGGGCAGATCTTCCTGCCTTCGGTCAATACGCTGCTGCTCGTCGGCGTCATCGCGCTCGTGCTGGGCTTCGAAAGCTCTGATGCGCTGGCCACCGCTTACGGTATCTCGGTGACCGGCGCCATGGTCGTCACCACGCTGATGGCCTTCGAATTCGTACGCGCGAAGTGGAAATGGCCGCAGACCTTTGCGATCAGCGTGCTGGCGCCGCTGCTGGCGCTGGAACTGATCTTCCTCGGCGCGAACCTGTTGAAGATCCATGACGGCGGCTGGGTGCCGGTGATGATGGCGATCATCTTCACCATCATCATGTGGACCTGGAAACGCGGCACGGCGATCCTCTTCGAAAAGACCCGCCGTATCGACGTGCCGCTCGCAACCTTCGTGCCGATGGTCGAGAAGAAGAGCGATCATGCGCCGGTTTCCGTGCCGGGCGTCGCGATCTTCCTGACCAGCGATCCGGAAACGGCGCCTGCTGCTCTGCTGCACAACATCAAGCACAACCACGTCTTGCACGAGAAGAACGTCATCCTGACCATTGTCACGGTCAACAAGCCGCGCGTCTCGCTGGAAGAGCGGTTCAAGATCGAGAAGATGTCCGAACGCTTCACCCTGATCGAGCTGCGCTTCGGCTTCATGCAGTCGCACAATGTCTCGCAGGCGCTCGCCTATTTGAGGAAGACCGGCTTCAAGTTCGACATCATGTCGACCTCCTTCTATCTCGGCCGCCGCAAGCTGGTGCCGGATGCGGAATCCGGCATGCCCATGTGGCAGGACCGGCTGTTCATCGCCATGGCCAATACGGCGACCGATCCGTCCGACTACTTCCACCTGCCCGCCAATCGCGTGGTGGAACTCGGCTCGCACGTCATCATCTGACACGGCAAGCGCAGGTTTCTTCGGCTGACATTTATGTGAATGATCTGAAATAGCCTCGGTTTCCGGACCTTCGGACTGCCTGCGTTAACCGCTCATCAAGGTTAATGATCGATCTTCATGGCGTCGTCTTGCTCCGTGGAGTTTTCGGTTTTGCGTTCGAAGAGCGTTTTGCGTCGCATGTCCCGGTCCCGTCGGGATGCCTGGACGTCCCCGGCCGTCTTCGGCCTTGCCTGCTGGCTGATCTTTCCCTCCGCGCCCGCCCATGGCGATCTCGCCGATCTTTTCACCGGTTTCGACCGCGCCGATCAATGGCGCATGGTGCTCACCGATTCTCCGGCGGGCTCGATCCACCAGGCCTCGCTCGCCTTCCCCGGGGTAAAGGATGCGGTTTCCGGCAATGCCGGGCTGGAACTACCGGACGGCCGCAAGATCGCTCTCGTCGACGAACAGAAAACCTCCGATCCGCGGCCGGACGAGGAGCGTGTCAACAGGGCCGGCAAGAAGGGCCGCATCGTTGCCGTCGAGCCCATGCAGCCGCCCAAGGCCTTTTCCGCCGGCTCTATCCTGCAGCGCTCGAGCGCGCTGACCTTGCCGATGGAAAGCCGCGACGAACTGACGGCTTTCGTCAAGGCCGGCAAGGCGCAGAAGCAGATCGAGCTCGCCTCCTTCTATTTCCGCAAGGAGGAGAAGCGGAAGGCCGACGACGATCTGATGCCGATGGTGGCAAGCCTCGTCAACAACCATCAGGGCGATGTTCTGGCGACCGCCTATGCACCGCCGGAACCGGATTTCGCCAAGCAATCGCCCTTCGACGCGATTCTGAAGCGGAAACCGGACGAGGGCCGTTTCATCCCGCCGATCGGTCCGGACGATCACGCCTGGGCGGCGACGCCGCTGCCGCCGGCCACCTTTTCCGCCCGCGAGCAGCAGTGCCTTGCCTCCGGCATCTATTTCGAGGCACGCGGCGAATCCGCCCGCGGCCAGGCGGCGGTGGCGCAGGTGATCCTGAACCGCGTCCGCAACCCCGCCTATCCGAAGACCGTCTGCGACGTCGTCTACCAGAACGAGGACTGGCGCAACCGCTGCCAGTTCTCCTTCGCCTGCGACAGGGTCAAGGATCGCATCCGCTCGCAATATCACTGGAAAATGGCCCGCGAAGTGGCGATGGCCGTGACCGCCGGCAAGATCTGGCTGCCGGAAGTCGGCTCCGCTACGCATTACCACGCCGTCTATGTCCGCCCGAAATGGGCGCGGACGATGAAGAAGGTCGGCCGCATCGGCCTGCATGTCTTCTATCGCACCTATGGCGGCGGCTGGAGCTGAGCCCCTTTGGCTCCATGCGCAAAATAGGTCGCGATTCCCGCGACAGTTTTACCCGCTTCGGGTTGCGTTCCTTATAAGTCAATGAAATTTCTAGGTTAATTAACCTCTGTCCAACGGCCTCCGACGCCTTGACTATACGGGCGCTCAAAACTATGTTGCGCGCGACTTGAAAACGGGCCGGAAGGCGCGAAATCCCTCGCTGGCTGCCCTTTCGGGGTAGTTGGCCGGCAACCGGACCGGGCGAGCCGGAGGCCGATGGGGAGGGCGCAAATGACGGATAACCGAGACGATGGTCTGGAAGAGCGCCGGAAGCGCCTTTCCGCAAAACTTGCGGAAAGGAAGGCTGAAGACGCGGCAGAGGCGAAGAGGGACGCGCAGTCTGAAGAAAGCCGCAAGGGCATGGCCCTCGGCTTCAAGCTCTCCTCAGAGTTCATCTCCGCGGTCGCTGTCGGCGCCCTGCTGGGCTATATGCTCGACCGTTTTGCCGGCACCGCGCCATGGGGGATGATCGTTCTTCTTCTCCTGGGTTTCTGTGCCGGCGTTCTGAATGTGCTCCGTGCCGTGGGCATGGTGGCTCCGCCGCCGTCCATGCAGCAGAAGAGCGGCAAGGATAGGAATGGCAACGGCCTTTGAGGCGGTTGCCGCAAAGTGAATGAAGCCGTCTGGCACGGCGAAGGCAAAGAGGTAGACGGTGGCAAACGATCCGATCCATCAGTTCCAGATCAGCAAGATCGTTCCGATCGAGATCGGCGGCATCGACTTCTCCTTTACCAATGCTTCTCTCTTCATGGTTGCCACGGTCGCCTGCGCTGCCGGCTTCCTCTATTTCGCCACGTCGCAGCGCGGCCTGATCCCGGGTCGTGCCCAATCGGTCGCCGAAATGTCCTATGAATTCATCGCCGGCATGCTGCGCGAAGGCGCGGGCAGCCATGGCATGAAATTCTTCCCGCTGGTCTTCTCGCTGTTCATGTTCGTGCTGACCGCGAACCTGCTCGGCATGTTCCCCTATTTCTTCACCGTCACGAGCCAGATCATCGTCACCTTCGCGCTGGCGCTGCTCGTCATCGGCACGGTCCTCGTCTACGGTTTTTATAAGCACGGCCTGCATTTCCTGCAGCTCTTCGTGCCGAGCGGCGTTCCCGGCGCGCTTCTGCCGCTGGTCGTCGCGATCGAAATCATCTCGTTCCTGTCCCGCCCGGTTTCCCTCTCCGTTCGTCTCTTCGCGAACATGCTGGCCGGCCACATCACGCTGAAAGTGTTCGCAGGCTTCGTTGCCTCGCTCGGAACCCTCGGCGCGCTCGGTGTCGGCGGTGCAGTCCTTCCCCTCATCATGACCGTCGCCCTGACCGGTCTCGAATTCCTCGTCGCCTTCCTCCAGGCTTACGTCTTTGCGGTGCTGACCTGCATGTACCTCAACGACGCGATCCACCCCGGCGGGCACTAAGGATAACGACATTGGCGTCCTGAGGCGTCAGTCATCAGCCGCAACAACCATTTCGAAGGAGTTTCTCATGGAAGCGGAAGCAGCAAAGTTCATCGGTGCAGGCCTGGCTTGCTTTGGCATGGCCGGTACGGCTCTTGGCCTTGGCAACATCTTCGGCAACTACCTCTCGGGCGCCCTGCGCAACCCGTCCGCCGCCGACAGCCAGTTCGGCCGTCTGGTATTCGGCTTCGCCGTTACGGAAGCTCTGGGCATTTTCTCGCTGCTCATCGCTCTCCTGCTGCTCTACGCAGTCTGATATCCAGCCAGGCATCGGGATCGCGGCCGCTTTTGAAACAGCGTGCCGTGATCCTTCGCATTTGGAATACACCTGGAGGTGATGATGTTCGTGACCTCGGCATATGCGCAGACCGCGCCGGCCGCTCCTGAAACGCCTGCAGCGCCGGGCGCAGCCCCCGCGGGCGATACGCATGCCGCGCCGGCTGGCGAAGTGCATACCGAAACCGGCGTCGCCCATGAAGGCGAACACGGCGGCGGTAGCTTTCCGCCCTTCGACGCGACCTATTACCCGTCGCAGCTGCTCTGGCTCGTCATCACCTTCGGCCTCTTCTATCTCCTGATGAAGAAGGTCATCGTTCCGCGCGTAGGCGGCATTCTCGAACACCGCCACGACCGGATCGCCCAGGACCTCGATGAGGCCGCCCGACTGAAGTCGGAAGCGGACGCCGCCGTCGAGACCTACGAGAAGGAGCTGGCTGCCGCCCGCTCCAAGGCTCATACCATTGCCGAAACCGCCCGCGACGCCGCCAAGACCAAGGCTGCTGCCGATCGCGCTGCGATCGAGGCGGAACTGGCCGGGAAGCTTTCCGCTGCCGAGGCCCGCATCGGCGAGATCAAGGCGCAAGCCTTTGCCCAGGTCGGCCAGATTGCCGAAGAAACCGCCTCCGCCGTCGTCGATCAGCTGATCGGTGCCAAGGTGACCGGCGACGACATCAAGGCTGCGGTTGCGGCCGTGAAGACGGAGGCCTGATCCGATGGCATTCGATGCAACCTTTTTCGCCTTTGTCGGCCTCGTCCTCTTCCTGGCCCTGATCGTCTATCTCAAGGTTCCGGGCATGATGGCGAAGTCGCTCGACGAACGCGCCGCAAATATCAGCAAGGAGCTCGACGAGGCCAAGCGCCTGCGCGAGGAAGCGCAAGGCCTGCTCGCCGAATACCAGCGCAAGCGCAAGGAAGCCGAAGCGGAGGCCGCACAGATCGTTGCGATCGCCGAGCGGGAGGCCGCTGCTCTGACCGAGGAAGCGCGGCAGAAGACGGAGGAATTCGTCACCCGCCGCAACGCGCTTTCCGAGCAGAAGATCAAGCAGGCGGAAGCCGATGCGATCGGCGCTGTGCGCTCAGCCGCCGTCGATCTCGCGATCGCCGCCGCCGAACGGGTCATCGCCGGGAAGGCTGATGGCTCCACCCGCGACGCGCTCTTCAAGGACGCGGTCGGCAAGGTACAGTCGCGATTGAACTGATTTCAACCGAACGAAGACTTCCAGGAGGCCGGGCGAAAACCCGGCCTTTTTGTTTTAGGGGTGAGACATGAACCTTCTGGCGGCTGAAGCTGAGTGGTTAGGACAAGTCTGCAGGGTTGGCGCAGGCGAAGATCGGATCGGCTTGTGCCGCCTCATCAAGGAGCATTTTCAAATCCAGTTGCTATGCGAGGGCGGTTGGAAGAGGCCGCGGCAAAGCGATATCGACTGGATGCATTCCTGGCTTCGAACGAGGGCTGAGACTAATCGGCCGTTGCTATACGGCGCTCGAGTGGCTCAAAATATTGATCAATCGCCCAAATGGGTCGCGGACGTAGAAGCGCCTGACTCCCCATGGTTCATCCTTCGGGCCATATTCGATGACCAGTCCTGCCGTTCTGACCCGCTCTAACATCTCTCCGAGATTGTCGACCTCGACGGAAAGATCAGGAACGGGCGTTCCGGAACCTCCTTCGCTGGCGATGCTGACTTGAGGTCGGCTATCGCTCGCTGGCGCAGCGAATGTCACGATCCAGCCATGGTCCATGACAGCTTCGAGCCCTAATATGTCGCCGTAGAACGTGCGGGCAGCATCGGGGCAAGGTGCAGCGATGTTTGCGATAATTCGTTTGACTGCCATCATTCTCTCCTCGCAGTGAGAAGGATAACGCTTCAAAGCCAAAAAGCGACCGCAGCGGCCAGGCTTACGGCCGAGAGAAAGTTGCTGGCGAGCTTGTCAGAGCAATGGCAATCGCCCAGGAATATCTAGGCCTCCGGCACATCGTCCTTGCGGAGCGGCCGGAAGCTCATACGGTGAAGGCTGCAGGGACCGTGCGCCTCGATACCGGCGCGATGCTGCGGCGTGCCGTAACCGACGTGATTGGCAAAGCCGTAGACCGGGAAGACGTGATGGGCGCGGGCCATCATCCGGTCGCGGGTGACCTTGGCAATGATCGAGGCGGCGGCAATCGAGACAGAGCGGGCGTCGCCCTGGATGACCGCCTTGCCGGGGCAGCAGAGCCCCTGCGGCACGTCGCGACCGTCGGCAAGCACATAGGAGGGCGTCACGGCAAGACCGGCCACGGCCCGTCGCATCGCGTCAAGGCTGGCGCGCAGGATGTTGCGCTCGTCGATATGACGGGGGCTCGAGGCGGCGATCGAGACTTCGGCCGTCTCCATGATCGCCTCGAACAGCACTTCCCGTTGGAGTGCGGTGAGTTGCTTGGAATCGTTGAGCCCGTCCGGGATATTGTTCGGATCGAGGATCACGGCTGCGGCAACCACCGGGCCCGCGAGCGGACCACGCCCCGCCTCGTCCGTGCCGGCGACCGGCCAGTGGCCGGCCTGACGCGCCAGGAGTTCCAGGCTGAAGTCCGGAACGAGCGGCACTTCTTCGAAAAGCATCGGAGAATCGGGTGACATGCGAGGCAACATGGCGGCAACCTCGCATGCCGACCCGATCTCCTGCAACCCCCGGACAGCGATGCGGCGTCGCAATCCACCAGGAAGGGGTGCCACCAGGAAGGGGCGACGGTGGAGCCGGGGATATTCCGGCACGAGACGGAGGCGGAAACGTGCCGGAAACTGCAATTCCGAAATCCGGGCCGGATTGCCCGGATCATGTTTAATCCAAGGACGGCCCCGCCTTCGCCGCCTGCAGGGAGGGTGGCAGGAAGGCCGGGATGCTGCCTTAAAGCAGCGAAAGCTGGATGCCGCCCCCATCCGGCCGGATGAAGATGTCGTCGCGCAGCGGCAGGCCTCGCTTCACCATCCCCAGCCTTTTGGTCGCCATCTCGAAACGCCGGCCGATCTGCCAGGCATAGGGGCCGGCGCCCTTCATCCGTTTGCCCCATTCGGCATCGTAGTCCTTGCCGCCGCGCATCGAGCGGATGAGCGACATGACGTGCCGGTAGCGGTTCGGATAGTTCTGCAGCAGCCAGTCGCGGAAGAGGGGGCTGACCTCCAGCGGCAGGCGGAGCAGCACGTAGCTCGCCTCCATCGCGCCGGCGGCGTGGCCCGCCTCCAGGATGCGTTCGATCTCGTGGTCGTTGAGCGCCGGGATCACGGGCGCCACCATGACCGCTGTCGGGATGCCGGCATCGGTCAGCGCCTTGATGGCGGCGAGGCGCTTGGGAGGGGTCGAGGCGCGCGGCTCCATGGTGCGGGCGAGCTTGCGGTCGAGCGAGGTGACGGAAATGCCGACCTTGGCAAGCCCTTTCGAAGCCATATCTGCGAGGATGTCGATGTCGCGGGTGATCAGCGCCGATTTGGTGACGATCGCGACAGGGTGATTGGCCTTCTGCAGCACTTCGAGGATCTGCCGCATGATGCGCCATTCCCTCTCGATCGGCTGGTAGGGATCGGTATTGGTGCCGATTGCGATCGCCCGCACCTTGTAGTCCGGTCTGCTGAGTTCCCGTTCGAGCAGTTTCGGCACGTCCGGTTTGACGAAGAGCCTCGATTCGAAATCGAGCCCGGGGGAAAGCCCCATATAGCTGTGGGTCGGCCGCGCGAAACAATAGATGCAGCCGTGCTCGCAGCCGCGATAGGGATTGATCGAGCGGTCGAAGGAAAGGTCGGGGGAATCGTTGCGGGTGATCGCCGTGCGCGGTTTCTCCACCTGCACCTCGGTCTTGAACGGCTCGAGCTCCTCCAGCGTCTGCCAGCCGTCGTCGAACGCCTCGCGGCGTTCCTCCTCGAAGCGGCCGCTCGGATTCAGGCCCGCGCCGCGCCCGCGCCGGCGGTCGATGTCGATCCGGAGCCCGGACGACTTCACCAGCGCATCGGCGATATCGGCCGTATGAGCAGGCGCCAAAGCAGCCTGCCGCAATTGGGACAGCTCGTTCATGGGGCACTCCTGAAGGGGAAGATTTCCCCGTTCGTGATGATTAAATTCCTAACCCCAAAACAAGAACAATGCAAGAACAAAATTTGACGACGGGGTTTCTGGCGTTCCCTGTTGCGATGCGGTACATGTCAGGGATGCTGACTGTCATCATGGAATGCCGCGACCAGGAATCGGAACTGGCGCAGACGCTCTCGGTGCTTGTTTCCGGCGCGGTGGAGGGGCTTGTGAGCGATGTGGTGGTGCTGGATCACGGCTCGCGGGACGGTTCCTCCCGCGTGGCGGATGCGGCCGGCTGCCGTTTCCATACCCACTGGGATATCAAGGACATATTGCGCAGCGCCCGCGGCGAATGGCTGCTCCTGGTCCAGCCCGGCGCGCGGCTGCAGGCGGGCTGGATCGACGAGGTGATGGAATATATCGCGCTCAACAAGCAGCCGGCACGGTTCTCCCCGTCGCGCACCTACAGGCGGCCCTTCTTCAAGCGCATCGGCCGCGCCGTCCCGCCGCTGGAATATGGCCTCATTCTGCCGAAGAAACAGGCGATCACGCTCGCCAAGTCCGGCATGGACCTGGAAGCACTCGCCAGGGGGCAGAAGGCCTCGAAGCTCGCCAGCGAGATGATTCCCGCCTGGGTGGCGGCATCAGCCCGCTGATCCCCGCTTCAGGTGCTCGTCGAGCCGCGGCATGATCTCGATGAAATTGCAGGGCATGTGGCGATAGTCGAGCTGCGCCTTCAATATGCCGTCCCAGGCGTCCTTGCAGGCCCCCGGCGAGCCCGGCAACACGAAGATGAATGTGGCGTTCGCCACGCCGCCGGTCGCTCGCGACTGGATCGTCGACGTGCCGATCTTGTCGTAGGAGATGCGATGGAAGACCTCGGAAAAGCCGTCCATTCGTTTCTCGAAGAGCGGTTCCAGCGCCTCCGGCGTCACGTCGCGGCCGGTGAAGCCCGTGCCGCCGGTGGTGATCACCACGTCGATCTGCGGATCGAGCGTCCAGTCGCGCACCTGGCCCGCGATGCGATCCTTGTCGTCCGGCACGATGGCGCGGGCTTTCAACAGGTGGCCGGCTTCGGCAATGCGCGCCACGAGCGTGTCGCCGGATTTGTCGTTTTCCGGCGTGCGGGTGTCCGAGACGGTCAGCACGGCAATGCCGACGGGAATGAAGGGGCGAGTTTCGTCGATCCGGCTCATGGTCTTGTTCCAACGGTCTGCACCGCCTGAAAATACCAGTCCGGCTTCTGGCCGTTAAGGTTTTCCGCTGCGTTTTGCGCCGTTTCGAAGGAAGGAAATATCCCGAAACAGGTGGCGCCCGAACCGGACATGCGCGTCAGCATCGCGCCTTCGCCACCGATCATGTTGGAAATCTGGTCGATCTCGCGCACCAGCGAGCGCGCCGGCGGTTCGAGATCGTTGCGCAGCGTCTTCAGGAAGGCAATCCAATCATGATCGATCTCTCCGATCGGAGCGTTGTCCTTGCGCATCAGCCGCTGAAAGATATCCGGCGTCGAAACGCCGGTGAGCGGGTTGCCGAGCACGAGCGGCAAGGAGGGAAGGGTGGGGAGCGCCGTCAGGTCCTCGCCGATGCCTTTGGCCATCAGCGCCTCTCCCTTGAGACACATGGGCACGTCGGCACCGAGAGACAGAGCCAGTGCCGCGAGCTGTTCATCCGGCAGGCTCGCGTTCCAGAAGCGCAGGAGGCCGCGCAGCGTCGCGGCGGCATCCGCCGAACCGCCGCCGATCCCGGCCGCGACCGGCAGGTTCTTTTCGAGATCGATGGCGACGGGGGCCGCCGCGAAGCCCTTGTCCGCCAGGATCCGACGCAGGAGATCGCGGGCTTTCAGTACGAGATTTCCGTGCCTGCCTTCAGCTTCGGTCGGCACGAGCGCGGCGAACCGCCCGGAAGCGGCGAAGGCGTCGGTCTCCGATACGGCGAAACTCAGCCGGTCGCCCGCATCGGCAAAGGTCACGATGCTTTCGAGAAGGTGATAGCCGTCGGCCCGCTGGCCGGTCACATGCAGGGCGAGATTGATCTTGGCGGGCGCCAATTCGAAAAGGCCCGCGTCACTGGCGGGCCTCGTTTCATGAAGCATATAGGAAAGCATCAGGACTTCTTGTCGGGATTTGCAGGCGCCGGCGGAGGCGGAGCGACGGGCTCCGCCTGGCTGCGGGCGGTGGTCGGGTTCGGATCGAGCGGCGGCAGGCCCTGCTCAATCTTCTCCTTGATGTGTTCCTTGTTGACGTCCTCGCCTCCGGAAACCAGAGAACGGTTCCACTGGTAGACGGCTTCGAGCTTGCGGCCGACGCGCCAATAGGCATCGCCCAGATGGTCGTTGATCGTCGCATCGCCGGCGCGCAGCTGGACGGCGCGTTCGAGCTCGGTCACCGCGTCGTCGAACTTGCCCATCCGGAAATAGGCCCACCCGAGCGAATCGACGATATAACCGTCGTCAGGCCGCGCATCGACGGCACGGCGAACCATGTCGAGGCCTTCGTCGAGATTGAGATTCATGTCGACCAGCGAATAGCCGAGATAATTCAGGACCTGCGGCTGTTCCGGATTGAGCTCCAGAGCCTTGCGGAAGTTCGGCTCGGCCTTGTCCCACTGCTTCAGCCGCTCGTAGGCGATGCCGCGCTGGAAGAAGATCGACCAGTCGCCCTGCTTCGGTACCGGACCGATCACCTCGACGGCCTTGTCGTAGGTTTCCGCCATGGCCTTGTAATCCTTGGCCTCGGAAAGCACGCTGCCATAGGCGACATAGCTGCGGATATCGTTCGGATCGGAATCGATCAGCGATTTGAGGTGCTGCTTGGCCTCCTCTACCTTGCCGGTTTCCGAAAGCGTCACGCCGAGCTGCAGCTCGGAAATCCGCCGCATCGGCGAATCGGCCGGCACGCTGGAATAGAACTTGATGGCGCGATCGGGCTGTTCGAGCTTCTCGGCAAGACCGCCAAGCAGGATCAGCGTGTCGGCGCTCTGCGGGTCGAGCGCATGCGAAATCTGCAGGTAGAGCGACACCATATCCTCGGCGCCCTGGCGGTTCAGCGCGCCGCCGATCGAAAAAAGCACGCCGGCTGCACCCTCGGCGGCCGAGCTTACCTGCTGCTGCGGCTTCTCGCCTTTTTCGATGCTTTGCCTGAGCGCCTTCAGCGGCGCGTAATTGGAGACCATGCCGTCGCCGACGGCGATCGCATCGAGCGCCTTCTGCTTGTTTCCGGCAGCGGCTTCGAGACGCGCGAGCGCCATCACCGCCCGCATGAAGGTGTCGGGCGCGGTCGCAACCGCTTCGTTGTTGGTGACGGCGGCATTGAGATGCCGGCGTGCAGCGCTGGTATCGCCCGTGACGAGCGCCATGGCGCCGAGATGGTAATCGGTGAAGACCTTATACCAGGCGGGGCCCTTGAGATTGGCGATGCTGGTCATGGCGCGTTTGCCCTTGCCGGCGCCGACATCCGCCCAGGCGGAGAGAAGCTGATGCGTCAGCTTGTCGAGGTCGTTCGGCCCGTCATAGGCGAGGATCTTCTTCGCCGTGTCGAACTTCTTGTCGCGCAGCGCGTCGAGCCCGCGGACGATCTTGGTGATCCGCTCGACCGCCGCGTCTTCCTTCAGCGCGTCGGCCTCGGCAAGGCCGTCCTCGAAATCGCCGTTGAGTAGAAGGGAGATCATCAGCCTTTCGCGGATTTCCAGATTGGCCGGATCGAAATCGAGCGCCTTTCGGTAAAGCGAGATCGCGGTCGGATAGTCATGGTCCACATCGGCGGTACGCGCCGCCAGAAAGGCGCCGGAAAACGAGTTTACGTCGCCGGCATCGAATGTGGTGGTCTCCTGTACCGCGGGCTTCGGTTCTGCCGTGGCGGCTTTCGCAGTCGTCCCGACCAGAAGGACGGCCGCAAGTGCTGCGCTCGAAAGCAGAAGAAGGCTGGATTTCTGCCGCATAAAGGTGCCTTTCGTGTAGAGCCTGGGGCGACGGTGCGATACAGCCGCCAAATCCCGCTCCTATTGATTCACGATAGAATGGCTTTTTTGGAGCAGGTCCGCAAGGAAATCTCCGGTGTCGCCGGGGGGCGGGACCGGTCACACCTTCGTTAGTTTCGCTCAGTTGACGCGCTGGATCGAGAAGTCGATGACCTCCAGAAGGGCGGCCTTGAGCGGCGAGGACGGCAACGGTGCCAGGGCATCCCGGGCGATCGTGCCATAATGCAGGGCGCGGCCGATCGTGTCGCTGAGCGCGCCGTATTTGTTGATGAGCCCGAGCGCCTTTTCGAGGTTCTCGTCGCTGCTTTCGCCCTTCTCGATCGCCTCGCGCCAGAAGGCGCGCTCGCTTTCGGTGCCGCGGCGATAGGAGAGGATGACGGGCAGCGTGATCTTGCCCTCGCGGAAATCGTCGCCGACATTCTTGCCCAGATCGGCAGCCTTGCCGCCATAATCGAGCGCGTCGTCGACGAGCTGGAAGGCGAGGCCGAGATTCATGCCGTAGGATCTCAGCGCCGCGCGCCCCGCCTTGTCGGCATTGGCGATGATCGGGCCGACTTCCGCCGCGGCGGCGAAGAGTGCCGCGGTCTTGGCGCGGATGACGGAGAGATAGTCGTCCTCGGTCGTCTCCATGTTCTTGGCGACGGAAAGCTGCAGCACTTCGCCCTCGGCGATCACGCAAGCCGCGCCGGAGAGCACGTCGAGCGCTTCGAGCGAGCCGACCTCCACCATCATCTTGAAGGCCTGGCCGAGCAGGAAATCGCCGACGAGGACGCTCGCCTGGTTGCCCCAGATCATCCGTGCGGTGGACTTGCCGCGGCGCAGGTCGCTTTCGTCCACCACGTCGTCATGCAGCAGAGTCGCGGTGTGCATGAACTCGACGCTGGTCGCAAGCTTCACATGGCCTTCGCCCCGATAGCCGAACAGCGATGCGGAGGCGAGCGTCAGCATCGGCCGCAGGCGCTTGCCGCCGGACGAGATGAGATGGTTGGCGACTTCCGGGATCATCTGGACGTCGGAACCGGCCTTGGACAGGATCAGCTGGTTGACCCGGTCCATGTCGGCCTTGGTGAGATCCACCAGCGGCTTGACGGACGCGAGTTTGTTTTTGCTTTCTTCAAGCGGTATGACGACGCCCAACGATGAGGCCTCCTATCGAAATTTTATGAATGACAATAGAAAGAGGCGGATAGGGCGGCAAGGGCAAATCGCATGCCGTTCAAAATGATAGGACGATTTGAAGCATGCGGGAGATCATCCGTACCAACGATCTGGTTACGCTTTCGCTGGCCGAGAGCCTGATGAGGGACGCTGGCATCCATTGCCTGATCGCCGATCAGTCGATGAGCGTGCTGGAAGGCTCGCTCGGCCTCCTGCCGCGCCGTTTCCTGGTGGAGGAGGAGAGGGCGGACGAGGCACGTCGGATATTGAGGGATGCCGGGCTGGCCGCGGAGCTGAGGCCTTGATGCCGGAGTTTTCACCTGGCGTTTTCCCTGGAGTTTCAGCATTGAATCTCCAGGCCGGCATTCAATGGTGTCAAGCATGACCTCCACTCACACCGTCGACGCCTTCCACCGCGGACACTTTCACGTGATGCAGCCGAAGGGCGGGCATCGCTCCGGCGTCGATGCCATGCTGCTTGCTTCGCTGGTGGCGGCCGACAAGCCGGTGAGCGTCGCCGATCTCGGCGCCGGTGCCGGTGCGGCCGGCCTGGCCGTCGCCTCACGTTTGGAAAAGGCGAAGGTCCTGCTGGTCGAGAAATCGCCGCTGATGGCCGATTACGCCCGCAGGACACTCGCGCTCCGCGAAAACGCCTTCCTGGCCGATCGTGTCGAGGTGATCGAGGCCGATGCCACATTGACGGGCAAGCCGCGGATCGCAGCAGGCCTTGCGGACGAGTTTCATGACCACGTCATCATGAACCCGCCCTTCAACGATGCGGCCGACCGCCGGACGCCGGATGCGCTGAAGGCCGAGGCCCATGCGATGACGGAAGGCCTGTTCGAGGCCTGGATCCGCACCGCCGGCGCGATCATGAAGCCCGGCGGGCAATTGTCGCTGATCGCCCGGCCGCAATCGATCGCCGAGATCATCGAGGCCTGCGGCAGGCGTTTCGGCGGGCTGGAGATCACCGCTCTTCATCCCCGGCCGGATGAGAATGCGGCGCGAATCCTCGTCACCGCCGTCAAGGGATCGCGCGCCCGGCTGACGCTCAGGGCGCCGCTCTTCGTGCACGGCGCCGACGGCCACGCATTCACGCCTTTTGTGGACGACCTCAACAATGGCCGGGCGGCCTATCCGCGCCTCAGCCCGCGACGAAATCGATAAGCAGCTTGACGTTGAGGCCGGCAATGGCGACGGCGATCAGCCAGGCGATCGCCGAGAGCCAGCGCGGCGCCACGAGCTCGCCCATTTTCGCCTTGCTGGCGGTGAACATGACGAGCGGGAAGACGGCGAAGGACAGCTGCAGGCTGAGCACGACCTGGGTGAGGATCAGCAGTTCCGCAGTGCCCGCGTCGCCATACCAGACGGTCACGAAGGCTGCCGGAACGATTGCTATGCCACGGGTGATGAGCCGGCGAACCCAGGGCTGCAGCTTGATCTTCAGGAAGCCTTCCATGACGATCTGGCCGGCAAGCGTCGCCGTGACTGTCGAATTCAGGCCGCAGCAGAGCAGTGCGATGCCGAACAGCGTCGGGGCGATGGCAAGCCCGAGGAGCGGCGACAGCAGCGAATGGGCTTCGCCAAGTTCCGCCACGTCCGTCCGGCCGGTGGCATGGAAGGCCGCGGCCGCGAGGATCAGGATCGAGGCGTTGATCAGCAAGGCAAAACAGAGCGCGACGGTGGAGTCGATCGTCGCATAGGTGAGCGCTTCCCGCTTTTCCGGCAGCGTATGGCCATAGTTGCGGGTCTGCACGATGCCGGAATGCAGGTAGAGGTTATGCGGCATGACGGTGGCGCCGAGGATGCCGAGCGCCAGATAGAGCATCTCCGGGTTGCGAACGATTTCGGTGGTCGGGAAGAAGCCCAGGATGACGCCGGCCCAGTCCGGATCGGCCAGCGCGATCTGCACGGCGAAGCAGAGGGCGATGACGCCGAGCAGCGTGATGATGAAGGCCTCTACCCAGCGGAAGCCGAGTTTCTGCAGATAGAGGATGATGAACACGTCGAGCGCAGTGATCAGCACGCCGAGTTCGAGCGGAATGCCGAAGATTAGGTTGAGGCCGATCGCCGTGCCGATCACTTCGGCGATGTCGGTGGCGATGATGGCAATTTCGGCGAGCGCCCAGAGCGGCACCGAGGCCCATTTCGGGAACGCATCGCGACAGGCCTGAGCGAGGTCGCGGCCCGACGCGATGGCAAGCCGTGCACAGAGCGATTGCAGCACGATCGCCATGAGGTTCGAAAGCAGCGCGACCGCGAGCAGCGCATAGCCGAATTTCGAACCGCCAGCGAGTGAGGTCGCCCAGTTGCCGGGATCCATGTAGCCGACCGCCACCATGTAGCCCGGTCCGGCAAAGGCGGCGATGCGGCGCAGCTTCGATCCGTGGCGGGCCACATGGACGCTACGGTGGACATCCGAAAGCGATGCCTCGCCGCGGGAATGCCGCCAGCCTGCCTGATCTGCCCGTGCGTCCTTAGTCAAGCCGACATTATCCATGTGCGCAATGCCTTCGTTTTCCGTTCGGAGCGATAATGCTCGATTGGAATGATAATGCAAGTCATTCGCAACTGGAAAAATCAAAAAATGTTTGGCAGGCGTTTCGGAAGCCGGACCATTGTGTTTGAAGTTCCGCCACATACATGTTTCTTGAACGTTCCATTGCGTCAGAAGGAAAAGAAATGGCCGGGTTTTGGAAAAGGCTGATGCCGAAGCGGTTCCGCAAGGAGGGCGTGACGATCCCCGTCGTCCGGCTTCACGGCGCCATCATGGCGGGCGGCAGCCAGTTCAAGCAGAGCCTCAACCTGGCCACCGTCGCGCCGATGCTGGACAAGGCCTTCGCCAGGAAGGATGCGCCGGTCGTCGCCATCTCGATCAATTCGCCCGGCGGCTCGCCGGTGCAGTCGCGCCTGATCTTCCAGCGCATCCGCTCGCTCTCGGAAGAGAAGGACAAGAAGGTGCTGATGTTCGTCGAGGACGTCGCGGCCTCCGGCGGCTACATGATTGCGCTTGCCGGCGACGAGATATTCGCCGATCCGACCTCGATCGTCGGCTCGATCGGCGTCGTTTCCGGCGGCTTCGGTTTTCCGGAACTGCTTCGCAAGATCGGCGTCGAGCGCCGCGTCTATACGGCCGGCGAGAACAAGGCGATCCTCGATCCCTTCCAGCCGGAAAAGGAAGGCGATATCGAATACCTGAAATCGCTGCAGCTCGAAATCCACAAGGTCTTCATCGATATGGTGAAGATGCGCCGCGGCGAGCGGCTGGCCGACGACGCGACCATCTTCTCCGGCCTCTTCTGGAGCGGCCTGCGCGGCCTCGATCTCGGCTTGATTGACGGATTGGGCGAGATGCGCGAAGTGGTGAAGCGCCGCTACGGCAAGGATGCCAGGCTGGAGCTGATCGGCAGCGCCCGAACGCTTTTCGGCCGCCGGGTTCCCGGTGTCGTCTTCGGCGAGGCCAAGGCCGGCGAAATCGCCGCAGGAGCGGCAACGGGACTTGCCGCAAGCCTCGAAGAAAAGGCATTGTGGAGCAGGTACGGCCTCTAGGCCGGAAGACACGCGCGAGAGGGGAAATGGCGCAGCTTATATTTCTGATTGTCCTGATCGGCGGCGGCTGGATGCTGTATAAGAAGTTCATCAAGGATGCCGAACGGCTTTCCGCGCGCTCCCGCCGGGAGGAAAAGGAGCGCCAGACGGGCGCGATCGGCACGCTGGAAAAGGACCCTGTGACGGGCGAGTATCGCGTGAAGAGGGACGAGGAGTAGGATTTAGAGTCGTTCTTTAACCCGCGTGGTCCAGTCGGAGCCGGCATAGCTTTCGACGAGCGGATGCTGAGTGATCCGGTAGCTCATCCGCGGTTCTTGTATTTCTCGTCGAGTTTCGCTTTCACCCTCGCTGCCATCGCCTCGCCGTCCCACGGAATGAACTGATCCCGGGGCGTCTGCATCCGGCGGCGGATCTCATCGGCCATGCCGGCGAGCGGATCATTCGGGCCGGCCGGCACCTCGTCCGCCCGCATGAGGCTGTCTATGCCTGCCTCGATGACCTTCTCGATGGAAGGGAACTGGCCGTCCTCCACCATCCGCTCGGCATAACGCAGGTAGCGGTCCGACAATGTCACGGTGTTCTTGACGTTCATGGCATTCTCCAAAAACCGTGGAAGTTTACCATAGATCGCGACGATCCGGCAGGGCACAATATTCGCGAATGAATAGCAATATTCGCAAACGCATAAATCCTTGACCCGCGCCCCCGATGCATGGCACTCGTCCGCATCCTCAAAACCGAAGATATCGCGCCATGACCGATCTGCCCGCCCACATGTCTCCGACCCGCTCCTTCCAGGGGCTGATCCTCGCGCTCCAGAACTACTGGGCGGACAAGGGTTGCGCGATCCTGCAGCCCTATGACATGGAAGTTGGCGCCGGCACTTTCCATCCGGCGACCACGCTGCGTGCACTCGGACCGCGCCCGTGGAGGGCGGCTTACGTGCAGCCGTCGCGCCGTCCCTCCGACGGCCGTTACGGCGAGAACCCCAACCGTCTGCAGCACTATTACCAGTATCAGGTCATCCTGAAGCCGAACCCGCCGAACCTGCAGGAACTCTATCTCGGCTCGCTGAAGGCGATCGGCCTCGATCCGCTGCTGCATGACGTACGCTTCGTCGAGGACGACTGGGAAAGCCCGACGCTCGGCGCCTGGGGGCTCGGCTGGGAATGCTGGTGCGACGGCATGGAAGTCTCGCAGTTCACTTACTTTCAGCAGGTCTGCGGCATCGAATGCGCCCCGGTCGCGGGCGAGCTCACCTATGGTCTTGAACGCCTCGCTACCTACCTGCAGGGCGTCGATTCCATCTACGAGCTGAATTTCAACGGCCGCGAGGGCGAGGAAAAGATCACCTATGCCGACGTCTTCCTGCAGGCCGAGCAGGAATATTCCCGCCACAATTTCGAATTCGCCGACACGGTCATGCTGCACCGGCATTTCATCGATGCCGAGAAGGAATGCCAGGCACTGCTCGCCGCCGGTGCTCCGGGCGCGAGCGCCAACCAGATGCTGCACAAATGCGTCTTCCCCGCCTATGACCAGTGCATCAAGGCGTCGCACGTCTTCAATCTGCTAGATGCGCGCGGGGTCATTTCGGTAACCGAGCGCCAGAGCTATATCCTGCGCGTCCGCACGCTGGCGAAAGCCTGCGGCGAAGCCTTCCTGCTGACCGATGCCGGCGGCGTGAATTTCGGCAAAGAGGCGGCGTAGGCGCGGTCGCCTTGTCGGAATTACATCGGCGCCGTTTGACGCGTTCAAGAAGTGTGCCTAGTCTCCGCCCAGATTTATGTGTCTTTTGGGGAATTCGTGCATGTATATCCTGATCGGCATCGTCGTTCTCGCCTCTCTCTACGCCATCGTCGTCTATAACGGCCTGGTCAGATCCAGGCAGATGGCCGAGGAGGCGTGGTCCGGCATCGACGTGCAGTTGAAGCGCCGCGCCGACCTGATCCCGAACCTCATCGAGACGGTGAAGGGCTACGCCGCCCACGAGAAGAGCACATTCGAGGAAGTGGTCGAACTGCGCAACAGGGCGCAGGCCGTGCCGGCCGGCGATGTCGCCGCCCGCGCCGAGGCCGAAGGCCTGCTCGGCCAGGCGCTCGGCAAGCTCTTCGCCCTGGCGGAAGCCTATCCGGACCTTAAGGCCAACCAGAATTTTTCTGAACTGCAGGCCTCGCTCGAAACGATCGAAAGCGAGATCCAGATGGCACGTCGTTATTACAACGGCGCGGCGCGCGACCTGAACGTCAAGGTCGAAAGCTTCCCCTCCAATCTGATCGCCGCACAGTTCGGTTTTGTAAAGCGCGACTATTTCGAGATCACCAACGAGGCGGACCGCGCAGTCCCGGCCGTCAAATTCTAGAAAACCGTCATTGGACCTTTGCGGCGCAACGGTTTAAGAGCGCGGCCGAAGGTTTGAAATATTGCAGCGTCCCGTCCGCCACGACGCGATATCGGATGCCGCAAAGGGACGGAAGAGACGATCATCATGGGCAGAGCCAAACTCACCATAGTGCCGCCGGGCAAGCCGCTCATCGAGCGGGCTGTGCCGCCTGGCTCGAAGTCGATCACCAACCGCGCGCTGCTTCTCGCTGGTCTTGCCAAAGGTACCAGCCGGCTGACCGGCGCGCTCAGAAGCGACGACACGCGTTATATGGCGGAAGCGCTCCGGGCCATGGGCGTGACGATCGAACAGCCGGACGAAACGACCTTCGTGGTGACAAGCACGGGCAAGCTCCTGCCGCCTTCCGCCCCGCTTTTCCTTGGCAATGCAGGCACCGCGACGCGCTTCCTGACGGCGGCCGTCGCTTCCGTTGACGGCACGGTGGTGGTCGATGGCGACGAGCATATGCGCAAGCGGCCGATCGGTCCGCTGGTCAGCGCCTTGAAATCGCTCGGTCTCAACGTCGAGGCGCCGACCAGCTGCCCGCCCGTGACCGTGCGCGGCAACGGCCATTTCGCCTCCGGCCGCGTCGAGATCGATGCCGGCCTGTCGAGCCAGTATGTCTCCGCACTGCTGATGGCGGCGCCGCTCGCGCCGAAAGACGCCAATGCGCCGGTCACCGTGGCGCTCGCCGGCGCAGAGATCGGCGCCCGTGGTTATGTCGACCTGACGCTCGCCGCCATGCAGGCCTTCGGCGCGAAGGTGGAGCAGATCGACGCCGCCACCTGGAAGGTCGAGCCGACCGGATATCGGGCGGCGGATTTCGTCATCGAGCCGGACGCGTCGGCTGCAACCTATCTCTGGGCGGCGGAAGTGCTGACGGGCGGCAAGATCGATCTCGGCGTGCCGAACGAGGCCTTCACCCAGCCGGACGCCAAGGCTTTCGACGTCATCTCGAAATTCCCGCATCTGCCGGCGGAGATCGACGGCTCGCAGATGCAGGATGCGGTGCCGACGCTCGCCGTGCTCGCCGCCTTCAATGAGACGCCGGTGCGCTTCACCGGCATCGCCAACCTGCGCGTCAAGGAATGCGACCGGGTGCGGGCGCTGTCGCTCGGCCTCAATGCGATCCGCGAAGGCCTGGCGACGGAAGAGGGGGACGACCTGATCGTCGCCTCCGATCCGTCGCTCGCCGGCCAGACGCTGCCGGCCGCGATCGACACCTTCGCCGACCACCGGATCGCCATGAGCTTTGCGCTGGCGGGGCTGAAGATTAACGGCATCACCATTCTCGACCCGGATTGCGTTGCAAAAACCTTCCCGACCTATTGGGATGTGCTGGCCTCGCTCGGCGTTGCGTACACGGATATCGAATAGACGGCGGAGTGCCGGGGAGGAATGGAGTGGTGCGATGGTTCTCCAGTTTTTGCCTGGCGCTCTTTCTCTGCCTCTCGGCGCTGCCCGTCCGGGCGGAGGAATATATCCGCTCCTACCGTTCCGATATCAAGGTCGCGCAGGACGGCGAGCTGACGGTTTCCGAAACGATCACCGTCAATGCCGAAGGCCGCAACATCCGGCGCGGCATCTTTCGTGATTTTCCGCTGACCATGGTGGATGCCGATGGCCGCACAGTGCGGGTCGGTTTCGACGTTATCTCGGTCACCCGCGACGGACAGAGCGAGCCCTGGCACACGGAAACGGTGACAGGTGGCATCCGCATCTATGCCGGCTCGGAAGATGTACTGTTGCGGAATGGCGAGCATACCTATGTCCTCACCTACAGGGCCGACCGGCAGATCCGCTTTTTCGACGATCACGATGAGCTTTACTGGAACGTCACCGGCAACGGCTGGCTGTTCCGCATCGCCGAGGCTTCGGCACGGGTAAGGTTGCCGGGTGGCCGCGTCACGCAGACAGCCGCCTATACCGGCCCGCTCGGTTCCACCGACCGCAATGCGCGTATGCAGATAAATGGCAACGAGGCGGTCTTTGCCACCACACGCCCGCTCGGCGCGCAGGAAGGCCTTACCATCGTCGTCGGTTTTCCGAAGGGGGTGGTCGCACCACCCTCGGCTGATCAGGCACGTGCCTGGTGGTTCCGCGACAATCTCAACCTTTTCCTGGGCTTCGGCGGCCTGATCCTCGTCGTCGGTTATTACGTCTTCTTCTGGACCCGTGTCGGTCGCGATCCTGCGCCAGGCGTCGTCGTGCCGCGCTGGGATGCGCCGGACGGCATCTCGCCGGCGCTCGTCAACTATATCGACAACAAGGGGTTCTCCGGCGGCGGCTGGACGGCCTTTTCGGCAAGCGCCCTCGATCTCGCCGTGAAGGGTTACGTGACGCTGGAGGACCTCAAGGAAAAGATAGTCATCCGCCGGACGGAAAAGGCCGCGCCCAGGGAGCTGCCGACCGGCCAGGCATCCATCCTCGGTTCGGTCGGCGGATCGGGGCAAAGCCTGGAGATCGACAAGGCGCATGGCACGACGGTCCAGTTCGCGGGCAAGCGTTTCCGCCAGGCGATCGAGAAGGAGCATCGCGGCAGGTATTACAAGACCAATACGGTTTATGTCTTGGGCGGCGTCCTTCTGAGCGTTCTGGCGATCGCCACCCTGGTCGTTTTTGGCGATCTGGAGCCGGATGTGATCGTTCTGTTGGTCGTCCCGGCTTTCTTTGCCGTGTTCTTCGGGGTGTTCGCGGTCAATCTCGGAAGAGGGTTGCGCCGGAATTCCTCGTTGTTTTCGAAGATCGTTTCGATCATTGCCCTCGGATTGATCGGTTTCGTAGTGCTCTCCGGTCTTTCCGGAATCCTGGTGACGATGACGGCCGCGATGACCGGCAGCGATCATTGGCCGGTGTTGACGGCGGTCGGCGGCATCGTGATCGCCAACGTCATCTTCTTCTTCCTGATGGGCGCGCCGACGCCGCTCGGCCGCAAGCTGATGGACGGCATCGAGGGCTTGCGCACCTATCTGACGCTCGCGGAAAAGGACCGCATGAACATGGCGGGTGCGCCGACCATGTCGCCCCAGCATTTCGAGACGCTGCTACCCTATGCGGTGGCGCTCGGCGTCGAAAAGCCCTGGAGCCGCGCTTTCGAGACATGGCTTGCGACGGCTGCCGCGGGCGTGGCTGCCGCCTCCTATGCGCCGGGCTGGTACAGCGGCAATTATTCCAATTTCGGCGACCGCATCGGCGGCTTTTCGTCATCGATGGCCTCCACCATCGCCTCGACCATTCCCGCGCCCAAATCCTCCTCGTCCTCCTCCGGCTTTTCGGGCGGTTCCTCCGGGGGCGGGGGAGGTGGCGGAGGCGGAGGCGGATGGTAGGCACTTTCGCCAATCCGACTGATGACTTTTGGCGGTGGGCTTGCTAAGGCCACAGCCTGTTGAACAGTCACCAAAAAGTTGAATAACGATGCCCGATATGCTTCTCGAACTCCGCTCGGAGGAAATCCCGGCCCGCATGCAGCGCAAGGCCGCGGGAGACTTGAAAAAGCTCGTCACCGACGCGCTGGTGGAAGCGGGTCTGACCTATGAGGGCGCACGCGAATACTGGACGCCGCGCCGCCTGACGCTGGATGTCCGCGGCCTGACCGCTCGTTCCGCCGATCAGCGGGAGGAGCGCAAAGGCCCGCGCACCGACGCGCCGGAAGGCGCGATCGCCGGCTTCCTGCGCGGCGCCGGCCTGTCCTCGGTCTCGGAAGCCCAGGTCGTCAGCGATCCGAAGAAGGGCGATTTCTACGTCGCGGTCATCTCCAGGCCCGGCCGTCCGGCGGAAGAGATCATCGCCGATGTCATGCCCGGCATCATCCGCAATTTCCCCTGGCCGAAATCGATGCGCTGGGGTGCCGCCTCGATGCCGAAGGGCATGCGTTATTCCGGCATCGAGGGCAAGGGCCCGGAAAGCCTGCGCTGGGTGCGTCCGCTGCAGTCGATCGTCTGCGTCTTCGGCCCGGAACACGAAGAGACCCAGGTCATCCCGTTCGAGATCGACGGGCTGACGGCAGGCAATGTCACCTATGGCCACCGTTTCCATGCGCCGGAAGCGATCACCGTCCGCCGTTTCGAAGACTATGTTTCGAGCCTCGAAAAGGCGAAGGTCATGCTCGATGCCGACCGCCGCAAGGACGTGATCCTGCCCGACGCGCGCGACCTCGCCTTCGCCAACGGCCTCGAGCTCATCGAGGACGAGGGCCTGCTGGAAGAGGTCTCCGGTCTCGTCGAATGGCCGCATGTGCTGATGGGCGAGTTCGAGAAGGAATATCTCGAAATCCCGTCGGAAATCATCCGGCTCACCATCAAGACGAACCAGAAGTGTTTCGTCACGCGGCCTCAGGGCGGCGAGGGCCTTTCGAACCGCTTCATCCTGGTTTCCAACATCGAGGCGAAGGACGGCGGCAAGGAGATCGTCCACGGCAACGGCAAGGTGGTGCGCGCACGTCTTTCGGATGCCAGGCATTTCTGGACCCGCGACCAGGGCGACCTGCCGGACCTCGACACGCTGGTCGAGTCCGCCAAGAAATTCGACCTGGACCTCAAGAACCCGCTCGACCAGCGCATGGCGAAGCTCGACGCGCTGAACGTCACCTTCCATGCCAAGCTCGGCACGCAGGGCGAGCGCGTCCGCCGCATCCGCGATCTCGCCGCGCAGCTGGCCCCGATCGTCGGTGCCGACGCCGCACTGGTGGATCGTGCCGCCGTGCTGGCAAAAGCGGACCTGCGCACCGAAGCGGTCGGTGAATTCCCGGAACTGCAGGGATTGATGGGCCGCAAATATGCGGCGCTTCAGGGCGAGAACCCGTCCGTCGCCGCGGCGATTGAGGATCACTACAAACCGCAGGGCCCGTCCGACCGCGTGCCGGACGACAAGGTGGCGATCACGGTCGCGCTCGCCGACAAGCTCGATACGCTCGTCGGCTTCTGGGCGATCAACGAAAAGCCGACCGGCTCCAAGGACCCCTATGCGCTCCGCCGCGCCGCACTCGGCATCGTGCGCATCCTTCTGGAACGCAAGGTGCGCCTGCCGCTTTACAAGACGTTGATTGCCGCCAATATCGATGCTGCACTCGTCGGCAAGAGCGAGATTGGTATCAACGAAGATGTCCTCTTCGATCTCCTCGCCTTCTTCCACGACCGTCTGAAGGTCTATCTGCGCGACATGGGCGCGCGGCACGACCTGATCGACGCGGTTCTGACGCCAGATTCCGACGACCTGCTGATGGTTGCTCGCCGCGTCGAGGCGCTGACGGCTTTCATCACCTCGGAAGACGGCAAGAACCTGCTCGCCGGCACCAAGCGCGCCGTGCAGCTTCTCGCCGCCGAGGAGAAGAAGGGCACCGTCATCGCCGACGGCGTGTCGGAAGAGTTGTTGAAGCTCGATGCGGAAAAGGCACTCTGGTCTGCGATCACCGCCGCCTCGAAGGAGGCCTCCGACGCCATCGCCAACGAAGATTTCCGCTCGGCGATGGAGGCTTTGTCAAAACTCCGCGCACCGGTCGATCGGTTCTTCGAGGATGTTCTCGTCAACGACGAGGATACCGCGATCCGCGCCAACCGCCTGGCGCTGCTGAAAGCCATCCGCGAGGCGACCGGCACCGTTGCAGACTTCTCGAAGATCGCTGGCTGACAAAAGAAACCGCCGGGTTTTCCCCGGCGGTTCCCCATCCCCATGTGTAAATGTGTGGCTCAGCTCGCCTTGCGCATCTTCTGCGCCACTTGGTGAAGCCCCTGCGCGCCGGCGTTAGCGGTCGCCACGCGGAAGCTGCGGATCAGGTTCAGCAACTCGTCCGTGTCGGCGGCGAGCGCTTCCGCCGAAGCCGTGGTTTCCTCGGCCATGGCGGCGTTGTGCTGGGTCGCCGCGTCGAGCTGGTTCAGCGAAGAGGAGATCGAGCGCAGCGTTGTATCCTGTTCGGAGGCCGAATGGGCGATCTTGCCGACGATGTCGCTTGCGGCCTTCACCTGGCTGGAGATGCGTTTCAATGCTTCGCCGGCTTCGCCCACGAGGCGGACGCCGTTCTGCACCTGGCCGGACGAGCGGGATATCTGATCCTTGATCTCCTTGGCGGCCGCGGCGGAACGCTGCGCCAGTTCACGGACTTCCTGGGCGACGACCGCGAAACCCTTGCCGGATTCGCCGGCCCGGGCGGCCTCGACGCCGGCATTCAGCGCCAGAAGGTTGGTCTGGAAGGCGATGTCGTCGATCACGCCGATGATCTTCGAGATTTCTTCCGACGAGTGCTCGATACCGCCCATGGCCTCGATCGCCTGGGCGACGATATGGTCGGAACGGTTGGCTTCGGTGCTGACCGAAGTCACACGCTCGGCTGCCTCATGGGCGCCTTCGGCCGTCTGACGGACGGCGACCGCGAGCTCGTCGAGAGCGGCGGATGTTTCTTCCAGATTGGCGGCCTGACGCTCGGTGCGCTGCGACAGCTCGTTGGAGGCGCGGCGGATCTCCTCCTTGGAGCCGCCGATATCGATGCCCTTGGCATTGACCTTGGCCATTGCCGCTTCGAGATGGACGAGCGCCTCGTTGAAGTTGTGGCGGAGCGTTTCGTAGCGCGGCCCGAGATCGCTGCAGCGGACGGTGAGGTCACCGGTGGCGAGCGCTTCCAGCGCTTCGCCGATGGTCGAGACGACGCGGGCCTGGCTGGCGGCATCCTGCTGCTGCAGGTCGAGGTTATGCTGGCGTTCTCGGTCGAGTTCGTGCTGCTGCTTCTGCTGCTGCTCGGCCATGGCATGGCGCTCGCGGATCTTCTCCTGCAGCGCCTGGGTGGCCTTGGCCATCAGGCCCACTTCGTTGGACATCGCGGTATGCGGGATCTTGATCGTGACATTTTCGTCAGCCACCGCTTCCAGAGCCGCATGGATGGCGCCGAGCGGTCTGGTGATGTTGCGGATGACATAGAAGGCGACGGCGAGCGCGATGAGGCAGGCGACAAGCCCTGCGATAGCCACCTGGATGATGGCCTTGTTGATCTTGGCTTGCAGGTCGTCGGTGTAGACACCGGTCGCGACAATGATCTTCCAGGGCTCGAAAGCGCGGGAATATGCGGCCTTCTCAAAGACCTGGTCGGCCGGCATGCCGGGCTTCTCCCAGTAATAGGTGGTGATGCCGCCGCCGGCGCGGCCCTTGGCCACGAGTTCCTCGCGAAAGAGGTTGCCCATCTTGTCCGGCTGTCCCTTCTGGTTCACGCCGATAAGCTTGGAATTGTAGTGAAACCGGGTGATGGTGTCGTAGTCCATGCCGAAAATGTAGCCGGCCGGCTCGAATTTGATGCCCGCAACCGCGGCATAGGCGTATTTCTGCGCATCCTCGTGGCTGAGTTCGCCGGACTTTTCCCGGTCGTAATAGGACTGCAGGATGGAGATGCCGGATTCGACCTGGGTGCGCAGCATCTCGTAGCGCTCCTCATAGATCGAGGCGACCGAGGTGCGGACCTCGTAATAGGTGACGGCGGCGAAGGCCAGTATCAGCAAGGCCACCATGCCCAGCAATTGATGGGAGATTTTCAGATTCTTCATTTTCGACTCACTTTCAGGCAGCCGAAATCTCCCGGAGGGAGCCGGAGCGGAACGATGGTTTCGGGGGGAGGCGCTTCCTGCGCCGGGCATGTGCTCACATCGCACTGTAACGGTAGAGTGAGGTGCGAAATTTGAATAAAAACTTAATTGTGACGGGCCTGATAGCCGAAAACGGCAATAATTTAGGCAAATCGGCTTTGCCGATGCGCAGCCCTCACGCATCACGCGAAGTTATATTGGATGCGGCACTTTTTGATCTATAAATATTGCTTAAGGCTAATTTAGATCAATTGAAGCGAAGCTGAAAAGTGTCGAGCGTCAACGGCCGCGGGGCGGCGGATGCTTCGATGATTCTGGTATCGGCTCCCTTGCCGGCTTCGACGGCACTGGTCATCGCTTGGACGTCGATGCCGTCGCCGGAGGCTTCGGCCTCTTCGATCTGCATTTCGGTCGAGCCGTTGGTCGTCGGACGGATTTCGGCGACGGCCTCCTCGCCGGCCAGCCATTCGGGAAGCCTGCTGACATGGATCACCGGCGAACCGCCGAGCCAGGCTTCGGTGCGGGCAAGCTTCTTCTCCCCGTTGATGTCGATGATTTCCATCTTCTGGGTGCCGGGCGCGAGCTCGGGAACCTTGTAGGTGGAGGTGTCGGCTTTCGCTTCTGCGACGGGGCAGTCGGTGCAGCGCTTCTCGACGATGCTGGTGGGGGAGGCGGGGTTGCCCTCTATCGCCTTGATGGAGGAGGCCAAGGCCGCGCTGCTTGCAAATACCAGAGCCGTCGTGAGAACGAGACGCATGACCGGAATCCTTCTTCGGGTTCCAAAGACGTAGCGCCGTTTCGTTTCGATCCCGTCAGGATAATCGGTAAATTTTGAATGAATCCGGGATCGAGGCGAAGCTTTTAATGCCGATCGCGTGCGATGGCGCGCCAGCCGATATCGCGGCGGCAGAAGCCGTTGTCCCATGTCACCTGGTCGACAAGAGCATAGGCCCGATCCTTGGCTTCTGCGACCGTCCGTCCGGTGGCGGTCACGTTGAGCACGCGTCCGCCGGTCGCGACGAGCACGCCGTTCTTCAGCGCCGTGCCGGCGTGAAACACCTTCTCGCCGGCCGAAGTATCCGGCAGATGCGTAATCGGCGTGCCCTTGTCATAGGAGCCGGGATAACCCTTCGAAGCCATCACCACGGTCAGCGCCACGTCGTCGCTCCATTCGGCGGTAACCCGGTCGAGCGCCCCGGTCGCGGCGGCATAAAGCAGTTCGAGCAGGTCGCCTTTGAGCCTCATCATCAGCACTTGGCATTCCGGATCGCCGAAGCGGACATTGTATTCGATGAGTTCCGGACCTTTCGCCGTGATCATCAGCCCGGCGAAGAAGACGCCGGTGAAGGGATGGCCGCTTTCCGCCATGCCGCGGATGGTAGGCTCGATGACCTCGTTCATGGTGCGCGACACCATCTCCGGCGTCATGACGGGGGCGGGGGAATAGGCGCCCATGCCGCCGGTGTTCGGCCCGGTATCCCCGTCGCCGACGCGCTTGTGGTCCTGAGCGGTGGCGAGTGCCAGCGCCGTCCTGCCGTCGGAAAGGCAGAAGAAGCTCGCCTCCTCGCCGTCGAGATAGGCTTCCACCACCACTTCCGCACCGGCCGGACCGAAGGCGCCGTCGAAACAGTCGTCGATCGCGGCGAGCGCCTCATCGAGCGTCATGGCGACCGTCACGCCCTTGCCGGCAGCAAGCCCATCCGCCTTCACGACGATCGGCGCGCCCTGTTCGTGGACATAGGCCCTGGCTTCGGCCGCATCGGAGAAGCGGCGATAGGCGCCGGTCGGAATGCCGTAACGGGCGCAGAGATCCTTGGTGAAGCCTTTCGAGCCCTCGAGCTGTGCCGCTGCGGCGGAAGGTCCGAAGACGGCGATGCCCCTGTCACGGAGCACGTCGGCAAGGCCGGCCACCAGCGGCGCCTCCGGTCCGACCACGACGAGGTCGATCTTGTTTTCGAGGCAGAAGTCTGCGACGGCTTGGTGGTCTTCGATATCGAGGCCGACGAGCTCGGCATGTTCCGCAATGCCGGGATTGCCGGGTGCGGCATAGAATTCGGTGAGTTTCGGGGATTGGGCGAGTTTCCAGGCCAGCGCATGCTCGCGTCCGCCCGAACCGACCAAGAGAAGCTTCATGTCTCGCCCTCGTTTTTCATCTGACCGGCGGTTAAGGGGAGGGACGGCAAAGGTCAAGAGGGCAAAGCCTCGTGATGGCCTCTCATCCCAGGCGGATACGCCGTGGAACGAGAGGCCATCACATGTGCCAAATCTATACCCCTCCTCTCCGGACGTCCTCCTTCCGCCGGATGTCGAGCACTGCCTCAAATATCATCCTGTTCCGGTATGCCAGAAAGGGTACCGGTTCGTTCCTCGAGGCTGCGCCCTCCAGTTTTTGATTGAGGTAGCAAATGATGGCTTCGAGCTCTTCATTCGCAACCGTCGTGTCGAATGCCAGAATCCTGGCCGTCTCGCTAGGCATACATACCTCCTTGCTTGCCGCATCATGCGGCATGGGAAATGTAGTCCTGGATTGGGAAAGGTGAGAGCGGCCGGCCTCTTTTCCACAGCGCTGCGGTTAGCAATTCTTGAAGCCTGTCCCGCTTTGGCACAGGCCGTGCAAATTGTGGACCTTCGGTGCCCTTGGTTGCCTTGCCGAAAACTTCCACTATGGTCGCGCATCCGGTTTCAGAAGGGGACATAGATGGCCGCCGATATCCGTTTTCTTGCCGCCGCGATCGCTGCGGAGATCAATGCCCGTCCCGAACAGGCCGCTGCCGCGATCGGGCTGATCGACGAAGGCGCGACCGTTCCCTTCATCGCGCGTTACCGCAAGGAAGTCACCGGCGGGCTGGACGACACGCAGCTTCGCACGCTTTCGGAGCGTCTCGTCTATCTCCGCGAACTGGAAGCCCGCCGCACTTCGATCGTCGAATCGATCAATTCGCAAGGCAAGATGACCGACGAATTGGCGGCGAAGATTGGCAAGGCGGCGACCAAGGCGGAACTCGAAGACCTCTACCTGCCCTATAAACCAAAGCGCCGGACCCGCGCCGAGATAGCCCGCGAGCGTGGCCTCGGGCCCCTGGCCGAGGCCATCTGGGCCGACCGCGCTGCCGATCCGGCGAAACTTGCCGAAGCCTATATCGCCGGTGAAGTGACTGACGTGAAGACGGCGCTCGATGGCGCGCGCGATATCGTCGCCGAAACGGTTTCGGAAAATGCAGATCTGCTCGGCAGATTGCGTGGGCACATGCGCGACGGAGCGCTGCTGAAGGCCAGGGTGGTCGACGGCAAGCAGGAGCAGGGCGCCAAGTTCGCCGACTATTTCGACCATTCGGAACGCTGGGCGACAGCACCCGGTCACCGCGCGCTCGCCATGCTGCGCGGCTGGAACGAGGAAGTGCTGACGCTGACGATAGAGGTGGATCAGGACGATCCGTCGCCGGTGAAGCCCGCGCAGCGCATCATCGCCGCCGCCTTCGATATTCGAGACCGTGGAGCGGCGGATCGCTGGCTGATGGACGTCGCCGGCTGGACCTGGCGCGTCAAGCTTTCCGTGTCGCTGTCGCTCGACCTGATGCGCGAGCTTCGCGAACGGGCAGAGGAAGAGGCGATCCACGTCTTCGCGCGCAACTTGAAGGACCTGCTCCTGGCCGCTCCCGCCGGCTCGCGTTCCACGATGGGCCTCGATCCGGGCATCCGCACCGGTGTCAAGGTCGCAGTCGTCGACGGCACCGGCAAGCTCATCGACACGACGACCGTCTATCCGTTCCCGCCGAAGAACGACATCCGCGGCACCCAGGCGGAGCTTGCGTCGTTGATCCGCAAGCACAATGTCGAACTGATCGCCATCGGCAACGGCACCGGCAGCCGCGAGACGGAAAAGCTGGTGGCCGATATGCTGGCCGCGCTTCCGGCGGCTCCTTCGGGAGCCAAGCCCACCAAGGTGATCGTCTCCGAAGCCGGCGCTTCGGTCTATTCCGCCTCGGAGACGGCTGCAGCAGAGTTTCCTCAGCTCGACGTCTCGCTGCGCGGCGCCGTCTCCATCGCGCGCCGCCTGCAGGACCCGCTGGCCGAGCTCGTCAAGATCGAGCCGAAATCGATCGGCGTCGGCCAGTACCAGCACGACGTCGACCAGACAAAACTCTCCCGCTCATTGGATGCGGTGGTGGAAGACGCGGTGAACGCCGTTGGCGTCGACCTCAATACCGCGTCTCCGCCTTTGCTCGCCCGCGTCTCCGGCCTCAGCCGTTCGATCGCCGAGGCGATCGTCGTCCATCGCGACCAGAACGGCCCGTTCGAGAGCCGCAGGGACCTCCTGAAGGTCGCCCGTCTCGGCAACCGCACCTTCGAGCAGGCGGCCGGCTTCCTGCGCATCCCGAACGGCAAGGAGCCGCTCGATGCCTCGGCGGTCCACCCGGAAGCCTATGGAGTGGCCAAGAAGATCGTCGCCGCCTGCGGCCGCGATCTGCGTGCGCTGATGGGCGATAGCGCTATGCTCAAAAGCCTCGATCCACGCAAGTTCATCGACGAGCAGTTCGGCCTGCCGACGGTGAAGGACATCATTGCGGAACTCGAAAAACCGGGTCGCGACCCGCGCCCGAGCTTCAAGACGGCGACTTTTGCGGAAGGCGTAAACGAGATCGAGGACCTGAAGCCCGGCATGATGCTGGAAGGCACGGTGACGAACGTCGCTGCCTTCGGCGCCTTCGTCGATATCGGCGTGCATCAGGACGGGCTCGTCCACGTCTCCCAGCTGGCCGACCGTTTCGTCAAGGACCCGCATGAGGTCGTGAAGGCCGGCGATGTGGTGAAGGTGCGAGTCGTGGAAGTCGACGTGAAGCGCAAGCGAATCGGCTTGACGATGCGCAAGGACGGCGGTGAACCGGCCCCCGCGCCGCGTGGCGGCGACCGCGGCAAGCCGGCAAATCCGAAATTCATGAAGACGGAAAAGCCGTCTTCGCAGGGAGCGTTCGGCGCAGCATTCGCGGAAGCGTTGAAAAGGAAGTAAATCTTCCGCCTGTTCGCGCGAAATTCTACCGGAAGGTGTAGTCTGCCAAACAGTTTGACGGCCTGATTTTTTGTGTCATTTTTGTGGCGCCAATGTGCTTGCATGTTGAGCAGAAAGTACTATTTCTTTGCAAATGATAAGGCAGCCTTAGTATCTCGGAGGTGAGTCCATGGCCTCGTCCCTTCACAATCTCCTCAGCAAGATCATCAAGACAGGAACGCTCACCGTCAGGGGATCGGGCGGCGAACAGCGTTACGGCGGAGGCGGGGGCCGGGCGGTGACCGTCCGGTTCACGGACGAGGCCGCCGAACGGGAGCTGGTCAACGATCCGCAGCTCAAGCTCGGCGAGCTTTATATGGACGGCCGCATCCTTGTCGAAGAGGGGGACATCTACGAACTCCTCGCGCTCATCAAGGACAACACGCTGAGCGAGGGCCTGAGCTTCGGCATGATCTGGCGCGGGCTGGCCCGCATCGCCGTTTCCCAGTTCCGCAACCGCGTGCCGATCAACCATAACCGGCGCAACGTTGCCCATCACTACGACCTCGACGAAAAGCTCTTCTCGCTTTTCCTCGACGAGGACTGGCAGTATTCCTGTGCCTATTTCAATCCGCCCGGCATTTCGCTCGACGAGGCGCAGGTCGCCAAGAAGCGTCATATCGTTGCCAAGCTTTTGGCCGAACCCGGCCAGAAGGCGCTGGAGATCGGCTCCGGCTGGGGCGGCATGGCCATGTATCTGTCAGAGTCCTCGGGCGTCGACGTCACCGGCATCACGCTCTCGACGGAACAGCTCAAGATTTCCCGCGAGCGCGCGGCCAAGCGCGGGCTGGCCAACAGCGTTCGTTTCGAGCTGCAGGACTATTATTACCTGCCGGCCGACAAGAGCTATGACCGCATCGTCTCCGTCGGCATGTTCGAGCATGTCGGCCGGCTGAACTACCGCAAGTTCTTCGACAAGGTGAACGACGTGCTCGCCGATGACGGCGTCATGCTGCTGCATTCGATCGGCCAGCCTTATCCGGCGATCATCAACAATCCCTGGATCGAGAAGTATATCTTCCCCGGCGGTTATATCCCCTCGATCGCGGAAGTGATGCCGGCCCTCGAAAAGGCAGGCCTGCTGGTCTCCGACATCGAGATCCTGCCGATGCACTATGCCTATACGTTGCGCCACTGGCGCGAGCGCTTCATGGCGAACAGGGACAAGGCGGCTAAGCTTTACGACGAACGTTTCGTGCGCATGTGGGAATTCTATCTCGCGGGTTCGGAAATGGCCTTCACGCACGAAAAGTTCTTCATCTTCCAGATGCAGATCGTCAAGAAGCGCACCGCCGTTCCGGACAACCGCAACTACATCTACGAGCGTGAAGCCGAGCTGAAGGCCTTCGAGCAGCGCCGCATGCCGCTCGACAGGATCGCGGTGTGAGCCGTCGGCCCCCGCGCGCGATGCCATGAGGCTGGAGGCCGGCGGTCCTGCTTGACCGCCTGCTTCACCGGGCGCTAGAAACTCGCCATGACGAACGCCGACAATTTCGACGGCCGCGTGGCCGATGCCCCTTCGGACAATTGGGTCTACCGTGTCCTGCCGCGGCCGGCCTGGCCCTATGCGCAGCTTGCCCGCTGGGACCGGCCGATCGGCTGGCAGCTCCTGATGTGGCCCTGCTTCTGGTCGGCAGCGCTGGCGGCCAATGCCGCGAAGGGCGAGGGATTAATTTCGCCGGGACTTTTCCTGTTCCATCTCATCCTGTTCTTCATCGGCGCAGTCGCCATGCGCGGCGCCGGCTGCACCTATAACGACCTCGTCGACCACGACATCGACATGGAAGTGGCGCGCACCCGTTCGCGTCCCCTCCCGTCCGGCCGCGTGTCCCGATTTGAGGCGAAAGTGTTCATCGCCGCGCAGGCGCTGGTCGGCCTGCTCGTGCTGATTCAGTTCAATGCCTTCTCGATCGTGCTCGGCATCCTGTCGCTGGCGGTCGTGGCGATTTACCCTTTCGCCAAGCGGTTTACCGACTGGCCGCAGTTCTTTCTGGGCCTTGCCTTTTCATGGGGGGCGCTGATGGGCTGGGCTGCTGTATTCGGCAGCCTTTCTTGGGCGGCGCTCTGGCTTTACCTTGCCGCGATCGCCTGGACGATCGGCTATGACACGATCTATGCGCATCAGGACAAGGAGGATGACGCGCTGATCGGCGTGCGTTCGACGGCCCGTCTCTTCGGCGAGAATACCAAGGCATGGCTCGTCGGCCTCTACGGCCTGACGCTACTCTTGCTCGTCTTCGCCTTTGCGGCGGCAGGAGTCGGTTTCCTGGCTTATCTCGGCCTTCTCGCGGCCGCCGTCATGTTCGCCTGGCAGGTGCTGATCCTCGACATCGGCAATGCCGATCAGTGCCTGAAGCTCTTCAAGTCCAACGGCCGCGTCGGGGCGATCCTGTTCTTGGGCCTCGTCCTGTCTCTGGTCGCCTGAAGGAAAAGCCCGACCGGATGGGCCGGGCTTTCCCCGTTATTATCGCTCGGGCGACGGGCAAAGGGACAGCAAAGCCTTAGCTGCGTGCGATAATCTCCTTGCCTTCGATCTTCATCGAAACACCCAGACTGCCGGTGGTGCGGCGGACCAGGAAGCGAGGACGGCGGGCGGCGAAATAGGAATGGCGGCGACGGGGGTGAGCATCGCTGGCGCGCACGTCGCCGATATGGTTTTCGAGCGGACGGGCGATGCCGTCGGCTTCGACCATCAGCATGGGAATGCGGAAGGCCTCTGCCCAGCTCCGCCAGTCGGCGGCGATGTCGCAGAGGTCGTGTGCGACCAGAAGCGGGATGCACAGATCCGGGTCTTCATGGTGGAGTTCCAGCGTGACGGTCACTTCACCGTCACCATGGTCTATGGCACGCGCAGCGACACCCTTGAAGGCGCGGGCCGGGAGAGCGAAGGAGAGCGGCAGGCCGCTCGCGGGAAGAATCTTGCGCAGCACGGCGCCGCGCTCGTCGATGGTGATGGTGACATCTCCTGATGTCTCGCGCAGCGCATAGGTAACCTGCTGCGGGAAACGAGACGGATCGAGCCTCAATGTCGATCCTGCCCATACGGGCTTCAGAACGGTATTGGTCATCGGTATGCTACCCTTGTTTTACCTGAGAGCCGTTGCCGGTTTCTCGACGGGACTTTTGTCCTCTGGAGCCAAAGATAGGACTGGCATGTTCGAGACTGCTTAAAAATCGCGGTTAAGGAAGCTTTGCCTGCCTGAATGGTTAGCGAATGCGCACGCTTTTGGGTTTCCGGAACGTGAATCGCAGGAATCTGTGCGAGCGCAGGACATCTAGACGCCGATCGGCGGACGCGGCCGAAAAGCCACGGACAAGGCTGAGCAGCAATGCTTGCGACAGCATCATTCCGACTCGTGAGGCTTGTCCATGGTATCGACCTATCTGACTTTCGATCTCGTCAATCGCGACATCCAGAAAAGCCTGAAGCAGGTGTCCAGCCAGACGACGGTCACCAATGACACGAAATATTACCAGGAAAACATCGGCAATGTGACGACGGTCGACGAGTTCCTCGACGACTACCGGCTGTATTCCTACGCCATGACCGCCTATGGCCTTGAGGATATGATCTACGCCAAGGCCTTCATGAAGCAGGTGCTGGAAAGCGATCTCGCCGACGAGAACAGCTTTGCGAACCGCCTGACCGACGACCGTTACAAGAGTTTCGCTGCCGCCTTCAATTTCAGCGCGTCCGATTCCGAAACGGCTGTCGCCCAGTCCGACGGGCAGATGCAGGAACTTTTCGATACCTACGACCAGACGATCGCGGCGATCAACGATACGGCCGAGGAGGATACGCGCTACTTCAAGGTCATGCTGGGTCCGCCGGGCTATATCAAGAACGTCGACGAGTTCCTCCGGAACGACCAGCTGCGCGAATACATGTTCACGGCGTACGGCATCGACGGAAGATATTACAACTATACGGCCATGCGCGGCATCCTGACCAGCAATCCCGGCGATCCGAACAGCTATTACCAGACCGCTTACGGCAATACGCTCGATGCGTACAAGGCCGCAAAAGCCGAATACGACGAACTGAACGAGCGGTCGAACCTGAACGACAATGTCATTCCGAATTTGCAGAACGCGATCTCCACCGGCGAAGAGCAGAAAACCATACTCGAAGAGAACCTTGCCGAATGGCAAGACAAGCTGGACGACCCCGATGCCGATCCGGAAGCCGTTCAGAAGCAGATAGACAAGTTGCAGGCATCGCTGGAGCAGAACGCCGAGTCTCTTCAGTCGAACCGCGACGAACTGGAGAAACAGCAGGACCGGTTCGACGAGTTGAACGGCAAGCTGGTCCCGATCGAAGAGACGGATCAGCGGAAGGCCGAACTGGATCAGGTCATGACCGGCGGCGCGCAAACCGAATATAACGAACTGACGGAGCGGCAAAATCTCGCCAAAGGCATACCCACGCTGCAGGAATCGATTTCATTGGGCCAGGAGAAGAAGGCCGATCTCGAATCCCAGATTGCCGCCAAGCAGGCCGAATTGGACGATGGCGGCGATCCCGCCGTCATCCAGCCCGAGATCGATGCCTTGCAGGCCGAACTGGATAAGACGGAAGAGCTCATCCAGAAAGATCAGGACAATCTCGAACAGTCGCAGGCGCGCTTCGACGAGCTGGATGCCCGGCTGCTCCCGATCGAGCAGACGAATTCGAGAAAGTCCGTTCTGGCGACGATCATCAATAACAAGACCAGCGATATTCAATATATGGAATTTATGAAGACGCTGATGGAGGACTTCCACTTCAATGCCGACGGCACGGTGCCGGCCGATGGTGCGGTAACGCCGGAAAAGCTGCAGGAAATCGTCGGTGGCTACTTCAACAAGCAGACCAGCATGACGCATGCCGAAGCGATGTTCAACCAGGAGTACTTCGAGGCCAAGATCGGTACTATTACCGACGTGAAACAGATCACTTCGGACGACCGCCTTTACAATTATATCAGAACCGCCTTCGATCTGGACGAGGCTTACATCGTGAAGTCCACGATCGAGCAGATACTGACGAATTCCGGCGGCATCGTGGAGCAATACCTGGACACGCGTCCGCAATACAAGGAGCTTTACGAGGCTTTCAATTTCAATGCTGACGGAACCGTTGCAGCCGGAGAGGCGCAGACCAGCTTCCAGACCAGCCAGACTCGCAGCGATTACATGAGCCGTTGGGACGACAAGCAGGAAGAGGACTATGACAAGGCCGTCAAGTTCTACAAGTCGGACATGGCCTCCATCAAGTCGCTCGACGACCTTTTCAGCTCGGATGCCGTAAGCACCCTTCAGTTCGCCTTGAAGGCGGTCGGCATCGATCCGTCGGAATTTTCGACATTCAAGCTGAAGAGCGCGCTGCGAAGCGATCTGTCCGATCCGAACAGCTATATCTATCAGTTGAAGGACGAACGGCTTGTCACCTTGGCGAAGCTGTTCAACTTCGACAAGGATGGCGATATCGCTCCGCCGGTGCTGGCCCAGTCCAATGCGACGATCACCAATGTCGGCAAGGACTACATCCTGCGCAAGACGCGCTATCTGGAGGGCGACGAGCTGGAGGCCGCCAAGAAGAAGGCCGAGGAAGATGCGAAATATTACACCGATACCATGCAGCGCATCGACAGCCGTGACGAATTCCTGGCGGATCGCAAGCTGGTCGATATCCTCCTGACCTCGAAGGGCATCGATCCCGCTACGGTGACCGACGACTTCCTGAAGCAGGCCTTCACGTCCGATCTCGACGATCCCGCAAGCTTCGTCAATACGCAGGACGACAAGCGCTTCGCCCAGCTTGTCGGCACATTCAACTTCGACTCGAAAGGCGACATCGACCGCAGCGTCGCCGGTGAGGCACAGAACGGCGGCGAGGTGGCCGCGACCCTGGACCTCTATGTACGGCAGCTTCTCGAAACTCAGGAGGGCGAGGAAAATCCGGGCGTCCGCCTGGCACTCTATTTCCAGCGCATGGCCGACACGATCACCGACCCCTATGTCATCCTCGGCGACGAGGCGCTGATGGAATTCTTCCGCGTCACTTTCCAGCTGCCGACGGAAATCGGCAACATGGACGTCGATCAGCAGGCGAAGATCGTCGAGAAGAACCTCAATCTGGAAGACCTTGCCGATCCGGAAAAGCTCGACAAGCTCATCCAGCGCTTCACGATCATGTACGATCTGGAAAACGATACCGGGATGAGTGCGCCGGCTGTCAGTATCCTGTCTGGCGACAGCGGCTCCGCCGGTATCAGCGCCGATACCCTATGGGCGCTGTCCCAGATCAAGATGGGCTGAGACCCGGTCTGGCCTCATCGGTCTCTAGGTCTCGTCGCCCTTGCCTGCCGGCTCGAAATTCGGATCGGCATTGGCCGCCAGCCAGTCGAGATCGGCATACATGGCGCCACGACTTGCTTCTTCCATGCGCCGGTAGCGGGAGAGCAGTTCCCGGCCGAATTCGGTCAGGCCCGCCCCGCCGCCGCTTTTCCCCCCGTGCCGGGTGAAGATCGACGGCTCGCGGAACATGCGGTTGATCTCGTCGCCGAGCAGCCAGGCACGCCGGTAGGACATGCCGATCGCAGCACCAGCGGCGCGGATCGAGCCATGTTCGGCGATGAGTTCGAGAAGCTGCGCCTTTCCCGGGCCGAGGCGCACGCCATTGTCGAGATCGATGCGGATCGTGGTTCTCGGAGACCGGCTCATGGGGCAAGCACCTTGCCCGGGTTCATGATGCCGGCCGGATCGAAGGCCTTCTTGATGCGCCGCATGAGATCCATCTCGATCGGCGAGCGGATATGCGCAAGCTCGTCCCGCTTCAACTGGCCGATGCCGTGCTCGGCCGAGATCGAGCCGCCCGCCGCAAGCACGATGCCGTGCACGATCGCGTTGATCTCCCGCCAGCGGCCGAGGAAGGCTGCCTTGTCCGCGCCGACCGGCTGGGAGATGTTGTAATGGATGTTGCCGTCGCCGAGATGGCCGAAGGCGCAGATACGGGCGCCCGGAATGGCGGCCATCACCGCCTTGCCCGCTTCCGCCATGAAGGTGGGGATTTTCGAGACCGGCACGGACACGTCGTGCTTGATCGAGCCGCCTTCCGGCTTCTGGGCGTCCGACATGCTCTCCCGCATGTGCCAGAGCGCCTTCTGCTGGGCGACTGAGGAAGCGATCACTGCATCGCGGATGAGGCCGGCCTCGAAACCCTGTTCGAGCAGCGACTGGATCATCGTCTCGGCGGTTTCGGCGGAATCCGAGGTGGAGATGTCGATCAGCGCATACCACGGATGCGCCGTGGCGAGCGGATCGCGCACGCCGTCGATATGACGCGTGGTGAACTCGATGCCGATCCTCGGCATCAGCTCGAAGCCGGTAAGGGCCGTGCCGCAGAGGTTCGAGGCCTGTTCGAAGAGTTTCAGCGCATCTTCCGGCGAACCGAGTCCGGCCAGCGCCACCTGATGCCCGGCAGGCTGCGGGAAGAGTTTCAGCACGGCGCCGGTAATGATGCCGAGCGTGCCTTCGGCGCCGATGAAGAGGTCGCGCAGGTCGTAGCCGGTATTGTCCTTCTTGAGGCGGCGCAGTCCGTCCCAGATTTCGCCGGTCGGCAGTACGACTTCGAGGCCGAGGCAGAGCTGGCGCGTGTTGCCATACGCAAGCACGGCGGTGCCGCCGGCATTGGTGGAGAGATTGCCGCCGATACGGCAGGAGCCTTCCGAGCCGAGCGAAAGCGGGAACAGCCGGTCGACCGCTTCCGCCGCCTTCTGTACATCGGCGAGGATCGCGCCACCGTCGGCGACGAGCACGTTGGCGACCGGATCGATGTCGCGGATGCGATTCATGCGTTCGAGCGAGATGATCAGATCGCTGCCGCCGGTGCGCGGCGTCTGGCCGCCGACGAGACCGGTATTGCCTGTCTGCGGCACGATCGGCGTGCCGGTCTCGCTGGCGAGTTTCAGGATCGCCGAAACCTCTTGCGTCGAACCCGGCTTCAGGAGCATGGGTGAGGAGCCTCGATAGAGGCCGCGGCCTTCGACGAGATGCGGTGCAAGGTCCTGCGGGTCACGCAGTACATGATTCTCGCCGACGATCGCCGCGAAGCGATCAAGAAGCTCGGGTTTCGGTCTGGAGATATCCATCGGCAGCCTCCTCCTTTATTCCCGTGGCGCGGCGGCGCGGGCCAGCCGGTCGTTGATCGCCTCGCCCAGCCCGTGGTCGGGAATGGGCGTGACGGCAATGCGGGCGGCGCCCGTCGCATCGGCGCGCTTCAACGTATCGAACAGATTTGCCGCCGCCTGCGCAAGATCGCCGGAGGGGCTGAGGTCAAAAACCGCCGTGGCAAGTTCGATTCCCGCTACCGGAATCGAACCAAAGCGGATCAGGGCCTCGCCGGGCTCGACATGATCGGCATTGAGCCGCACCGCCGCACCCGGCGCATAATGGGAGGCAAGCATGCCGGGCGCCTCGATGATCGCAGCCGGACCTTCCGGCCGGATTACCGCAAGACCGGTAGCTTTTTCGATCTCCTCGGCGGCAACGCCGCCCGGTCTCAGCAGTCGGATCACGCCGTCCTCGACGCGGACGATGGTCGATTCCACGCCGACCGGCGCCGCGCCGCCATCGATGATGAGCTTTAGCCTGTCGCCCAGGTCTTCCCTCACATGCTGCGCGCTCGTCGGGCTCACCTTTCCGGACGTGTTGGCGCTCGGCGCGGCGAGAGGTTTGCCGAAGGTCCGTATCAGTTCGGATGCAAAGCCCTTCGGCAGGCGGATGCCGACGGTATCGAGCCCGGCCGTCGCGAGTGAATGGATGCCGCTGTCCGGTTTCAGCGGCAGGATCAGTGTCAGCGGACCAGACCAGAAGATCTCCGCGAGCTTTTCCGAGATCGGATCGAACACCGCGTAACGTTCGGCCATCGCGAGGTCGCAGACATGGCAGATCAGCGGATTGAATCGCGGCCGGCCTTTGGTCTCGTAGATGCGGGTGATGGCGGCGGGGTCGGTGGCATCTGCCGCGAGCCCGTAAACGGTCTCGGTCGGGATGGCCACCGGATAGCCTTCCGCCAAGACGGCTGAGGCCTGGCGAAGCGCGCGTTCGTGATCCCGGGTGATGTCGATGATTTCGGCCGTCATGTCCGCTCGTCAATAGCGCGGACGGGGCTGCCGTCAAAGCTTTTTGATGATTTCGCGCAGTGCATTGCTCGATGCGCCGAGTGTCAGCACGTTCTTGATCGCTTCCATCGGGTCGTTGGTCTGGAACAGGAGCCCGCTCTTGCGGATCGAGCGGTCGATCTGGAACGGCTCGTCCGGCTCCCCTGTGATCGCGACGGCAAAGTACATGCGCGAATAGGCCGTGCTGATGCGTTCGAAGAACCTTTCCTCCTCGCCGATCTCGGAAAAGAAATTGGCGATGTAGAAGGACCAGCTGACCGGGACGCGGCGTGCGAGCAGTGTTCTGGCAGCCGTGACGTGGCAATAGCCGAGATGCGGACGCTCGGCGAGGGTACGGTGAAAGATGATTTTCGGGAATTGGATCGACCGGTGGAAGGCGTTGATCCGCTCGTGGCTCTTTTCGCCTGCAGCTTCAAGTCGTTTGCCCGTGCGCGTGGCGACGTCCGAATAGCTGAGGTAACGCCGTTCGTCCGGCACCCAGACTGCACTGTCGCGGGCGATGCGCCCGGTGCGCAGGAATTCCGAATGCGAGATGCGCTTCATCATCGCCTGGCCGGCAGGCGGTGGAGGGGCCTTGTAGTAACGGATGTTTCCGGTGGCCTGCATGGTGGGCGTTGCTCCCATGATTGGCGCGATTTTAACATGAACCTGTTAATAACTGGTTTCCCTTTCGCGGAGCTTGAGGGTTTTCAGAAAGCCGTCGTCAATGCGGTTGCCGATGTCGCAATGTCGCCTGTGCGACACGTGGGGCGGATGGTTATATCCCGGCAAGCTCAAGGTGCCGCCTTGCTAGGGAGGGCGGAGAATTGGGAAGCCGGCAAGGGCGTAAAAACCTCGATCCGGCGCTGCCCCCGCAACGGTGGTGGAGTTTTTAAAGGCCTGGCAGAAGCCACTGGGAAAGAGCCGGAACGGCCGCCCGGGAAGGCGTCAGACCAGTCCCGCGAGGGACGGCTCCTGAGCCCGGAAACCAGCCTGAGCAAAAAAGTTTGACCGATCGCGGCGGGCGCTCGGGACGCGGAGACTGGCTGGGGGGACCGGCCCGTATTCCCACGTCCTTCCCGCGGGCCGCTTGAAGGTTCGCATCGACGAGGAAGGCAAGATGGAAATTCGCAGTCAGGCCCTGCGGCAGCTCAAGAACCGCCGCGAAGGTTTCAGCCTCGAACAGGCCTTTTACACCGATCCCGATTACTACAAGCTCGATCTGGAAATGATCTGGTATCGCGACTGGCTGTTTGTCGGCCATGATTGCGAACTGCCGAAGGCCGGCAGCTATTTCACGCTGCAGATCGGCGATTATCCGGTCATGGTCGTGCGCGGCCGTGATGGCCGGATCCGGGCGCTTCACAATACCTGCCGCCATCGCGGCAGCCGTGTCTGCACGAAAGAGAGCGGTTCCGCGGTGCGGCTCGTCTGTCCCTATCACCAGTGGACCTATGAGCTCGATGGCTCGCTGCTCGTCGCCCGGCAGATGGGCCAGGATTTCGACAAGAGCCAGTTCGGGCTGAAGAAGGTCCATTGCGAGAACGTTGCCGGCTATATCTTCATCTGCCTCGCCAACGAGGCGCCGGATTTCGCGCCTGTCCGCACCGCGATCGAGCCCTACATGGCGCCGCACCGCTTGGCGGAAGCCAAGGTCGCCCACCAGTCGACAATCATCGAGAAGGGCAACTGGAAGCTCGTTTGGGAAAACAACCGCGAATGCTATCATTGCGCCGGCAACCACCCGGAACTTTGCCGCACCTTTCCGGAGGCGCCGACGGTAAGCGGTGTCTCGGGTGCCATCGACGATCCGGTCATCACCGAGCACTGGCGGCGCTGCGAGGCGGCGGATCTCCCGAGCGAATTCAGGATCTCGCCGGATGGCCAGTTCCGCGTCGCCCGCATGCCGCTGATAGAGGGTGCCGAGAGCTACACTATGTCGGGCAGGAATGCCGTGCAGCGGAAACTTTCCGACGACGTGGCGATCGACGGGATCGGCACGATGCTCCTCTTCCACTATCCGACCACCTGGAACCACATGCTGGGCGACCATGCGATCTCCTTCCGCGTCACCCCGCTCGGGCCGGAGGAAACGGCGGTCACAACGAAATGGCTGGTCCACAAGGATGCGGTCGAGGGCATCGACTACAATCTCGAAGAGCTGACGCACGTCTGGAACATGACCAACGACCAGGACCGCCAGATCGTCGAGGAAAACGCCTTCGGCATCCGCTCGCCAGCCTATGAGCCGGGTCCTTACTCGGCGGTTCATGAGGGAGGCGTGATGCAGTTCGTCGAATGGTATTCGAACTTCATGGTCAACCGCCTGCTGGGCGATCAGGCGAAGCTGTCGATCGTGGCCTGATCCCCGCCTGGTCTCATGCCGGCGCCGGTCGCCAATTCGTGATCGGCTGCGATCCGACCGGCCGGCAAGGCCTGGAACAATTGCTTTCATCCTGAGTTCGTCCTCATAGGCATATTAGAAAAGAGGAAATCAGGATGAATGCCCTTCGTTTACGTCTGACAACGGTAGCTGTCGCTGCCGCTTCCGTGCTGACGGGCCTGACACCGGCTCAAGCCCTCCAGATGCCTTCGTCTCCCGGCGTCTCGTCGGCAAGCCCCGTGACGGATGTCCAGTATCGCCGCGACATGCGCGACCGTCCGGGCTGGTATGGCGGGCATCGCGGCTATCGTGAGCGCCGCCCGGGCTATCGTTATCACAATGGCTACTGGTTCCCGCTGGCAGCTTTTGCCACCGGCGCGATCATCGGTGGTGCAGCTGCGGCAAATCGCGGCGGCGATCTGGACAGCCGGCATATCGCCTGGTGCGAAAACCGCTACCGGACTTTCCGCGCATCGGACAATACCTTCGCGCCGCGCGTCGGTGTGCGCGCACAATGCATATCGCCCTACAGCTGAGATCATTTCGGGGCTGGTATGAAACCCGGTTCGGGCATGCGCCCGGGCCGGGTTTTACCGTTCGAGCGCGTTAATCACGCATTCAGGATGAATTTCCTAGGATCGTTTCGAAATTCCGGTTCGCCGGCGGTAGCACGTTCGTCGGCCGAGAAGGAAAATTGAAGAAGACATCGACCAAGGGTTTGGAGACTTCAAACATGACGCTGTTCAGGAAAATCGCGGTCGCCGGCATTTCCGCCGCCGTCCTTATCGGTTCGCTGATGCCGGCCGAAGCCATGCCGCTGCCGGCCGCTCCGGCGATCAAGGCCGAATCCGCCTCGGATGTGGTGACGGTCCAGTACCGCCGCGATTGGCGCGGAGGGGATCGTCGGGGCTGGTATCGCGGCCATCGTGGTTACCGCGAACGGCGGCCGGGCTATCGTTATCACGAGGGCTACTGGTTCCCGCTGGCGGCCTTCGGGGCCGGCGCGCTGATCGGCGGCGCCATCGCCTCGCAGCCACGCTATGTCGAGCCGGCGCCTGGCGGCGGCATCAACCCGCGCCATTACGAATGGTGCGCCGCCCGTTACCGGTCGTTCGATGCCTATTCGAACACGTTCCAGCCCTATAACGGCCCGCGACAGACCTGCTATTCGCCCTATTATTGAGGGCGGCACAGGCATTCTTCGAGAGACCCGTCCGGCACAAGCCGGGCGGGTTTTTCCTTGTTGGGCGGGATCAGAGAATGCCGACCCGCTTCAGCAGCCACCAGGCGGCGAGCACGGACAGCCCGATGAGCGCGAAGGCATAGACTGTTCCGCCGATACCTTCCGCGAAGGGTAGAGATGACGTGTTCATGCCGAAGAAGCCGGTGACCAGCGTCGGCGGCAGCATGAAGGCCGTCATCAGCGACAGGATGTAGAGGTGCCGGTTCGTCTCGGAGGAGAGCTTCGAGTCGATTTCCTCGTGCAGCAGCCGGGCGCGCTCCTGCAGCGCATAGACGTCGTGGTCCACAGCTTCCAGCCGGCCGACGAGGCGCGAGGCGGCGTCGTCGAAACCGGGCGGCATTTCGTCGTCGTCCGCGGCGGCCGCCCGCCGCATCAGCGTCAGCACGGTCCGCAGGTGCCGGTGCAGGCGGACCACCGTGCGCCGGACCGGGGCAAGCCGGCGTCGCTCGTCGCGCGGGGCATTGTCGTAGACGAAATCCTCGATGAGATTCAGTTCCTCGGTGAGCTCCATAACGAGGCTGATCAGCGTGCGCTGAAATTCGGCCACCAGCGTTTCGAACACATCGATCGGCCGCCTGTAGCGCGAGGCGTTCTTCTCGATGGCCGCCCGCACCCGGTCGATCGATCGGAGCGGCTGCAGGCGGGTGGTGATGATCACCTTCTCCGAGACGAAGAAATGCAGCCAGCCGATATCACGCGTATCGCTGTCGAATTCCCGCTGGAAATCGACCAGCGTGCCGTAGACGAGCTGCTCGTCGAGCGTGACGGCCGCATGCGTGTCGTGCGTGGTGAGCGCCATGAAGGCCGGCGGCGTGAGCCCGGGGAAGTTTTCCAGAAAGGTGCCGACGCGCGTGTCGGCGAGATTGAGGTGCAGCCAGAGAAAACCCTCGGCGACGTCGAGATCGCTGCGCGCCGCATCGAGCGGCAACCGGGTGCAGGGCGCTGAATCCGGATGGAAGTGATAGGCCCAGACAAGGCCGGGAATGGCGGGGGTGAGGATGGACATGGGCGAGGAATCCGGAAGCATGCGCGTCACTCCATAGGCCTCTTGTGTAACGCCGGTTCAACAAGATTCTCTAAAGCGATACGCAGTTCCTTGAAAGCTGCTTTATGTAGTGTTACATGTAACGAGCCGTTGGAGGTACCTCAGAATGTCTCTTTCAGTAAGTGAACGTGTCAAGAAGCGTCGCGAAAATCTGCGGGCAGCAGGTTTGCGACCGTTGCAGATTTGGGTGCCCGATACACGGCGCCCTGGTTTTGCCGAAGAATGCCGCCGCCAGTCCAGGTTGGTGGCTGCAGCGGATGCCGCAGACACCGATCTGCTGAATTTTTTGGATGAAGCTCTGGCTGATATCGGTGAGCCGTGATGCAAAGAGGCGATCTCGTCACGGTCGCTTTGTCCGGTGATTTTGGCAAACCACGTCCTGCTCTGGTTATCCAGTCCGACATGTTCGACGAGACGGACACGCTCACCGTCCTGCTGTTATCCAGCACCATGGTGGATGCCCCTCTCGTGAGAATTACGATTCACCCTACGGCGGCCAATGCTCTTAGCAGGTCTTCGCAGATTATGGTCGACAAGGCGATGACCATCAGGCGTGAAAAGATCGGCAAGGTTTTCGGCCATCTCGATGACGGGACGATGGTTTCGGTAAGCCGATTGCTTGCCCTATTTTTGGGATTTGCTTAATCGTTGACAATCACATTTACGTTTACGTAAAAAGGAATGGAGCGAGGGACCGGCAGCGGACGGTGAGGCGCGCATATGCGCCACCAGGAGGAGTATCATGTACAAGGCACCGGTTGAGGAGATCGCCTTCACGCTGAACCATGTGGCAGGCCTTGCGGAGGCCTTGGAGATCGGCCGCTTCGGCGATCTGAGTTCCGATCTGGTCGCGGCGATCCTGGAAGAGGCCGGCCGTTTTGCCGGCAATGAGATGGCGCCGCTCGGCGAGATCGGCGATCGGCAAGGCGCGCGGCTTATCGATGGTGCGGTGAAGACGCCGGACGGCTGGCCGGATCTCTACCGCCGCTGGCGGGAGGGCGGCTGGAACGGGCTGACCGCGCCGGAAGCCTTCGGCGGCCAGCATCTGCCGCACATGCTGAATGTCGCTGCCCTGGAAATGTGGAATTCCGCATCCATGGCCTTCGCACTGGCGCCGACGTTGACCATGGGCGCGATCGAGGCGCTCGTCGCCCACGGCAGCGACACGCTCAAGGAAAAATACCTGGCGAAAATGGTTTCCGGCGAGTGGACCGGCACCATGAACCTTACGGAGCCGCATGCCGGTTCCGATCTCGGCACCTTGAAGACCCGTGCCGAACGCCGCGACGACGGCACCTATCGCATCTTCGGCCAGAAGATCTTCATCACCTGGGGCGAACACGATGCGGCCGAGAACATCATCCATCTCGTGCTGGCGCGGCTTCCCGATGCGCCGGCCGGCACACGCGGCATTTCGCTCTTCCTCGTGCCGAAATTCCTGGTGAACGACGACGGTTCGCTCGGCCCCCGCAACGACGTCTTCTGCCATTCGATCGAACACAAGCTTGGCATCCACGGTTCGCCGACCTGCACGATGATCTATGGCGATGGCGTCTTCGGCCCCGAAAACAACAGTGCGAAAGGCGCGATCGGCTGGCTGGTCGGCGAGGAGAACAGGGGCCTCGCCTGCATGTTCACGATGATGAACAACGCCCGGCTTGCGGTCGGCATGCAGGGAGTGGCGATCGCCGAAGCCGCCACGCAGAAGGCGGTCGCCTATGCCCATGAGCGGACGCAGGGGAAGGCGCCAGGCTGGGCCGGCGATGCCATGAGTCCCATCATCGAGCATCCGGATATCGCCCGTACGCTGATCACCATGAAGGTGCTGACGCAAGGCTCACGCGCCATCTGTTATGCCTGTGCGCACGCGATCGACATGTCGCATCACGTGGGAGGCGACGAGGCTCGCCACTGGGCCGAGCGCGCCGCGCTCCTGACGCCGGTCGCCAAGTCGTTCGCGACCGATATCGGTGTCGAGGTCGCCTCGCTCGGCATCCAGGTGCATGGCGGCATGGGCTTCATCGAGGAGACTGGTGCCGCCCGCTATCTCCGTGACGCCCGCATCGCGCCGATCTATGAAGGCACCAACGGCATCCAGGCGATCGATCTCGTGACGCGCAAGCTGCCGCTCTCCGACGGCAACCAGGTGCGCGGCTTCATAGGCGAATTGAAGGAGATTGCCGACGGTGTCGCCGCGTCCAACGACGCGGCTTTCGGCGAAACCGGTGACCGGCTGAAGGCCGCGATTGCGGCCTTGGAGACCGCCACCAATTGGCTGCTGGAGGCGCAGGCGGAGGGCAGGGCGACCGATGCGCTGGCCGGCGCGACGCCCTATCAACGCCTGTTCGGCCTGACATTGACCGGGGTTTACCTGGCCAAAGGCGCGCTGGTGGATATCGGTGATGGCGGTGGAGAAAGGCGCGTGGCGCTCTGCCGGTTCATGGCGGAAAACCTGCTTGCCGAGACCTCGGCGCTGAAGGATCGTGTCATCTCCGGCGCGGCGAGCCTCGAAGCCGCCCGCGCCATTCTTGCTTGAGAGGAGCCGCCGTGAGCGACGACCATATCCTTGTGACGCATCCCGAAACCCACCCGGGCGTCATGGTGATCCGCTTCAACCGGCCGGAAAAGAAGAACGCCATCACCACGGCCATGTACAGGCGCATGGCACAGGCCCTGCACGAGGCCGGAAATCACGCGGCCGTCCGTACTGTCGCCTTTCTCGGCACGGAAGGCTGCTTTTCCGCCGGCAACGATCTCGGTGATTTTCTGGATTACGCCCTTAACGGCGGTGGCGGGGAGCCGGCGGCCTTCGAATTTCTCCAGGCGCTCGCCACGATCGAGAAACCGCTGGTTTCCGGCGTCGATGGTCTGGCGATCGGCATCGGCACGACGCTCAACCTGCATTGCGACATGACCATCGCCTCCTCGCGAAGCCTGTTCCGGACCCCTTTCGTCGATCTGGCGCTGGTGCCGGAGGCGGCCTCCAGCCTGATCATGCCGCGGCTGATGGGCCATCAGCGCGCCTTCGCCATGCTGGTGGCCGGCGAAGGTTTTCCGGCCGATGCCGCGCTTGCCGCGGGCCTGGTCTGGAAAGTGGTGGAGCCGGACGCCGTGGAGCGAGAGACATTGGCTCTCGCGGAAAGCCTCGCGAAAAAACCGCCGCATGCGCTGAAAATCACCCGCAGCCTCTTGCGGGGGAACGGCGACGACATCATGGCCAGACTGGACGAGGAACTGGTGCATTTCACCGCCCAGCTCAGGAGCGCAGAGGCCCGCGCCGCCTTCGAGGCCTTCATGCGGCGTTAACGCTGCGAGACGGGAAAGTCTGGCGACCATCTTCTTTTGCAGCATGAGCGGGGATACGTTCTCTCCCGAAGGGAGGCTCTCATGCGCAAAATCCTGTTCGGCCTGACGATCCTGCTGATCTCCTGCTCCGCCGCTGTGGCGGGGGTTTTTTCAGCGGGCGCGCAGATGTCGCTGATCCAATATCAGGGCGATACCCGCACGAGAACCGACGATCGCCTGCCAAGGCCGCAGCGTTACGTTTGCGTCGTGCCGCCGCGCCCGAGCGAGGACCGCAACCGGCCCTATGTCTGCCGCGCCGATGCCGGCCGTGTCGGCGGCCGCTGCCGCTGCCCGAACGTCACCGGCAACGGCCGTCTCGATCTGGACGATTAGGGACTACTTCTCCAACAGCGCCACCGCTTCCACATGCGGCGACCAGAGGAACTGGTCGATCGGCGTCACCGATTTGATGCGGTAGCCGCCATCCACCAATATCCGCAGGTCGCGGGCAAGCGTCACGGGATTGCAGCTCACGGCCGCGACTGTCTTCACGCTGGAACGGGCGAGTTCCTTGACCTGCGCCTCGGCGCCGGCCCGCGGCGGATCGAAGACGACCGCGTCGTAATTCTTCAGCTCCTGCGGGATCATCGGCCGGCGGAAGAGATCGCGTTTCTCGACGGTGACCGGCTTGAGGCCCTGCGTGTTGCGGGCCGCGTGATCGAGCGCCTTCAGCGGCTTTTCCTCGCCTTCGACGGCGTGCACCTTCGCTGTGCGTGCCAATCTCAAGGCAAACGTGCCGGAGCCGGCGAAGAGATCGAGCACGCGTTTCGCCTTGCCCACATGGGCAAGCACCAGGTCGGCCATGGCATCCTCGGCCGGCTTCGTCGCCTGGGTGAAGGCGCCCGGCGGCGGCGAGACTTTCACGCCGCCGAAATCGATCAACGGCTTCTGCGGCTCGATGACGATCTCGCCATTGACCGAAACTCGTGCGATCCCCTTGAGGGCGAGCACCGTCTCCGTCACTGCGCGACGCTGCCTGTCGGAGAGCGGCTTCAATCCGTCGGCGGCAAGGTCGAGGCCGGACAGCGTTTCGAGCACGGTGATGCGGAAGATATCGGAGCCGGTCGCAAGCGCCGCCCCGATCGCCCGGATGGCATCGAGCCGCGCCATGATGCCGGGTGCTGCGATCGGACATTCCTCGATCGAAACGATATGGTTGGTTTCGGCGCGATTGAAGCCGAGCAGGAAATCCTTCTCCGTTTTGCGGGCGGAGAAGACCGTCCGCCGCCGCTCGCCGGGATGTGCGGCGACGAGTTCGCCGACCTCCGGCGTCAGTCCCTTGGCTTTCAGCGCCTCGATGACCAGCTCGCGCTTGAAGGCGCGATAAGGCCCGTCCGCCAGATGCTGCAGCGAGCAGCCGCCGCAGGCGTCGCGGTCCGGATCGAAATGTCGACAGAGCGGTACCGCCCGGTCCGGCGAAGCCCCGGCGATCGAGATCAGCGTGCCATGGCTGCCGTTGCGGGCGACCGCCACCGTTTCGCCGGGCAGCGCATGGGGTACGTAGATCGGCCCCCTGTCACTCTGGGCAACGCCGTGGCCCTGCGCGCCGAGCCGCGCAATCTTGACTGTTTCTGTGCTCATTCTGGCTTTCGTCCTGCGAGCAGGAATTCCTGGTTGCCGTCGCCGCCGGAGATGGGCGAGGGGATGAGGCCGAAACTCGTCCAGCCCATGTCCTCTGTCAGCCAGCGCTCCAGCTCGGCCGCGACCTGCGGCGCGCTTTCCGGATCGCGCAGGAGGCCGCCCTTGCCGATCGCTTCCCGCCCGGCCTCGAATTGCGGCTTGACGAGAAGCACGCATATGGCTTCGGGTAAGGCAAGGTTCAATGCGGGCGGCAGCGCCAGCTTCAGCGAGATGAACGAGACGTCCGACACGACGAAATCGATTCCCCGGCCGCCGAAGTCGGTTTCGGTGAGATTGCGGGCGTTCAGTCCCTCGATATTCGTCACCCGCGGGTCGGCGGCGATCCGTTCGTGCATCTGGCCGCGCCCGACATCGATTGCCGTGACATGCGCTGCGTCACGTTGAAGCAGCACTTCGGTGAAGCCACCGGTCGAAGCGCCCACGTCGAGGCAGTCTTTGCCCCTCGGATCGAGACGAAAATGGTCGAGCGCCGCAACGAGCTTCAGCGCCGCGCGCGAGACATAGGCCTTGGCCGGATCGTCGATGGCGATGTCCGCATCCTCAGAAACCACCTGCCCCGGCTTCGTCACCACTTGGCCATTCACCGTCACGGTGCCGCGGGCGATGGCGTCACGCGCTCGCGAACGGCTTTCGAACAGGGCAAGCGACACCAGAAGCTGGTCGAGGCGCTGGTTTTCGACGGGTTTGGACATGCCGGCAGTCAATGCCTGTCAAAACCCGGTTAGGCAAGTCTTTCCGTGGAAGGTGGCGCTCCCTGGTTCGATCGTGGCCTGTCCCGAAACCTGAGCAGTAGTCAACCTATTTTTAACCATGTTGGGGTTCTCTCCGGCGCGGAGGAGCCTGCAATTCCTTTGACCGAGCCCGGACGCCCTCATGTCGCTTAAAAATCTTTCTCTGAACAAGAAGCTCGTCATCACGTTCGTCGCTCTGATGTCGGTCTGCCTGCTGGCATCGGCGGGTGTCTATTGGCAGGCGCTGAAATCGAGCCGGGCCTTCGCCCAGCAGGCTGTTTCGCAAGAGATCCTGACGCAGGTCGACAACGCGTTCAACGATCTCCTGATGACCCTGCTTCTCGGCGGGGGCTGTGCGGGCATCATCGCAGCGGGGCTCGTCTGGGGACTGTCGCGGGCCATCGTCACGCCGATCGTCGGCATGACGGAGGCCATGACCCAGCTCGCCGGCGGCAACCACGATATCGGGGTTCCGGCCCTCGACCGGGCCGACGAAGTGGGCCGCATGGCAAAAGCCGTCGTGGTCTTCAAGGATGCGGCGATCGAAAAGCAGCTCCTTGCCCGCAATGCGGATGCTCTGCGCGAAAACGCGGAACGCGAGCGTCTTGCCAATGACGCCGAGAAGGCACGCGAGGCTGCCGATATCGAATTCGCGATCGACTCGCTCGCGTCCGGCCTTGCGAATCTCGCCAATGGCGATGTCGCCTACCGCCTCGAAAGGCCCTTCGCCGACCGGCTCGATCGGTTGCGGATCGACTTCAACCAGGCGCTCGGCAAGCTGCAGACGGCCCTCCGGGCGGTCGGCGAGAATGCCTCCGCGATCAACGCCGGCTCCGCTGAGATCCGCTCCGCTGCCGATGATCTCGGCCGCCGCACCGAACAGCAGGCCGCCGCCGTCGAAGAGACTGCCGCGGCGGTCGAAGAGGTGACGACGACGGTGAAGGAATCCGCCCGCCGGGCCGAGGATGTCGGCCAGCGCGTCGAGCGCACCCGCATCGGTGCCGAGAAGTCCGGCGATGTCGTCCGCCGCGCCGTCTCCGCCATGGAGCAGATCTCGAAATCTTCCGGCGAGATCATCAACATCATCAGCGTCATCGACGACATCGCCTTCCAGACCAACCTTCTGGCGCTCAACGCCGGCGTCGAGGCCGCCCGCGCCGGTGAAGCCGGCAAGGGTTTCGCGGTCGTCGCCCAGGAAGTCCGCGAACTTGCCCAGCGTTCGGCCAATGCCGCCAAGGAGATCAAG
>Ga0164243_10000362_pt1 | contig 90935 bp, 81 predicted proteins | sample OricompcompostOP_FD_108781 | JGI IMG/M metagenome (GOLD analysis project Ga0164243, IMG submission 108781) | Organic Plus compost microbial communities from Emeryville, California, USA - Original compost - Organic plus compost (OP) | ecosystem: Engineered > Solid waste > Mixed feedstock >... | reverse complement strand
TCTCCAGCGCATAGACGATCTTCTCGGTCGCATTGTCGAGATCCTGCTGCGAGAAGCCGGAGCGGGCCGTCATCCATTTCTTGCGCTGATCGGGCAGCGGCACATGCTCCATCAGCTTCTCGAACTCGCCGCTTTGGATGTTGCGGGCGATCACCCCCACAAGCCGGTGCCAGCCATGCATCGAGACATGGTTCATCACATGCTCGTCCACGAACTTGTTCCAGTAGCGCATCCGCGCCGCGCCCACCGCATCGCGCGGCCGCAGCGGCCCGCTTTCCGGATTGGCATCGGGGAAGGCGTCTTCGAGATATTCGTTGATCACGGTGGTGTGGGTGATGATCGTGCCGTCGTGATCCAGCACCGGCACCTGGCCTTCGGGATTGATCGCCACGAACCAGTCCGAATGCTGCTCGAACTTGTGCAGGTCGACATAGACGGATTCGTAAGCCAGCCCCTTCTCTTTCAGCGGGATCAGCGACTTCAGCGAATTCGCCAGCGGCTCGGCATGGTAGTATTTCAGCGCCACGGCTTTTCCTCTCCTGGTATCGCTGCCTCAAGCTCCCCCTATACCTCGAGCGTGTTGAGCACTCCCCCGTCGACCGCCCAATCCTGCCCCGTCACATGGCTGGCTGCATCGCTGAGCAGGAAGGCGGCGACCTCGGCCAGTTCCTCGGCCGAGCCCATCCGCCTCTGCGGCACGCGCTGGTCAATCTTGGCCTTCTGCTGCGGCGGAATCCGCTCGAGTGCTTCGGTGCGGATGAAGCCGGGCAGAATGCAATTCGCACGGATGTTGTGCGGCGCCATCTCCATTGCGATCGCCCGCGTCAAGCCGAGCACGCCGTGCTTGGAGGCGACATAAGCCGGGTTCATCGCCATGCCGCGCTTGCTGGACAGGCTGCCGGTCACCAGGATCGCGCCGCTGCGGGCCTCTATCATCGGCGGCAGGACCTTCTGGATCGCCCAGAAGACGCTGGTGAGATTGACCCGGATCGTCTCCTCGAACAGCTCCCGCGGGAACTCCACCGCCGGGGTGAAGCCGCCGGTCAGCCCCGCATTGGCGAACAGCCCGTGGATGGGCCCGTTTTGATGAACGGCCGCATCGAGCGCTGCATCGAGCTGCGCCTTGTCCCCCACATCGGCAGCGGCCCAGGCGGTTTTCCCGCCGATGGCCTGCTTCGTTTCCTCCAGCTTGTCGGAGCGGCGAGCGATCAGCGTGACCGCGGCCCCGCGCTCGGCCAGCAGGCGGGCGGTGGCAAGGCCGATCCCGCTCGATGCGCCGGTGACGACGATATGCTGGCCGCTGAAATCCATCGCTACCTCTTCCTGGCTCCTTTCAGCTGGCAGGGAACACTCACGTCAGCCCCAGCAGCTTGGCCGCATTGTCCTTCATGATCAGCGGCATGACCTCTTCCCTGAGGCCCACTTCCTTCGCCGCGGCCATCCACTTGTCCGGATGGATCAGCGGGAAGTCGGTTCCGAACAGCATCTTATGCTTGAGCTGGGTATTGGCGTACTGGATCACCTGCTTGGGGAAATATTTCGGGCTCCATCCGCTCAGATCGATGAACACATTGGTCTTGTGCAGCGCCATCGAAAGGCTCTGGTCGACCCAGGGCCAGCTCGGATGGGCGAGGATGATCTTCATGTCGGGGAAGTCGACCGCGACATCGTCGATCAGCATCGGCTCGCCATATTTCAGCCGCATGCCGCCGCCGCCGCGCATGCCGGTGCCCATGCCCGAATGGCCGGTGTGGAAGATCGCCGGCAAGCCGTATTCCGCGATGACCTCATAGATCGGATAGGCCATCCGGTCGCCCGGATGGGCGTTCTGGGCGATGCCGTGGAACTTGAAGCCCTTGACGCCGTGATTCTCGATCAGGTCCCGCGCCTCGCGAGCGCCGTACTTGCCCTTGTGTGGATCGATGCTGGCGAAGGCCATGCAGATATCGTCATTCTTGGCGGCGATCTCCGCCACTTCGTAATTGGAGACGCGCTTGGCCCCCATGCCGCTTTCGGAATCCACTGTGAACATGCAGAAGGCGATATTCGCCTCGCGATAGAGCTCCACGATCTCGGGCATCTTGGGTCGTTCGCGCGGAGCCTTGAAATAGGCGGAGGCGGCATCGAAGAACTGGCCCATCACCGGATCCTCGGGATCGTGGCAGGAAACCTCCGCGTGAACATGAACGTCGATGGCGCGGATCTTGGATAGGTCGATGGGCATGCAATTTCCTTGTGGAGCCTGTTTCCTCTCCCTCGACCGGAGAGGATAGGGAGGCTTGCGGGTCCTGAGCCTGTTGAGGGACCAGCTAGCCAGAGTTGGAGAGGGTGAAAAGCGGCGCCGAACTGCCGCGCGCTTCATTCACCCCCATCCAACTTCGCCTTGCCTTGCTACGCAGGAACAAGGCTTCGTATCCTTCCCCCATTAGGGGGGGGGGGAGGATCTAAAAGGGTCACAGCTTGATGATGACCGTCTTGGTTTCCTGATAGGCTTCCAGCCCCTGCTGACCCTGCTCGCGGCCAAGGCCGGATTCCTTGTAGCCGCCGAAGGGAAGCGCGGTGTCGATCATCGCGTGGCAGTTGCCCCACACGGTACCGGCCTTGAGCTTCGAGGCCAGGCTGTGCATCGCGGCGACATCCTTGGTCCAGATGCCGGCGGCGAGGCCGTAGCTGGTGTCGTTCGCAGCCTTGGCGACCTCGTCCAGATCCTCGAAACGCTGCGCCACCACCACGGGGCCAAAGATCTCCTCGCGCACCACGCTCATCTGCGGGTTCACATCGGCGAGGATAGTCGGATTGACGTAATAGCCGTCCGCGCTGGGCGAATCCCCGCCCATTACCACGCTGGCGCCGTCGCGCTTGCCCGCCTCGATATAGCCGAGCACCTTGTCATACTGCTCCTTGGAAACCAGCGGCCCCATATGCGCCTCGGGATCGAGGCTGGCGCGCGGAGCCCAGAAGCCGGCCGTCTGGCTCATGCCTTCGAGAACATCGTCGAACACCGACTTGTGCGCATAAAGGCGCGAACCGGCGACGCAGACCTGCCCGGCATTGAAGAAGATCGCCCCGGCCACTCCCGGTGCGGTCTCGGCCACGTCGACATCGGGCATCACCACCACGGGGCTCTTGCCGCCCAGTTCCAGCGTGACCCGCTTGAGCGTATCGGTGGCATTGCGGTTGATGACCTTGCCGATCTCGGTCGAGCCCGTGAAGGCGATCTTGTCGACATCGGGGTGCTTCACCATCCGGTCACCCGCCGTATGGCCATTGCCGGTGATGATGTTCACCACGCCAGCGGGGAAGCCGGCTTCCTGCACCAGGTCCGCCAGCTTGAGCGCGGTCAGGCTGGTCTGCTCCGCCGGCTTGAGCACGGTGCAGCAGCCCGCCGCGATCGCAGGCGCGATCTTGAGGCAGGCCATCAGCAGCGGGAAGTTCCACGGCACGATCTGTGCGCAGACGCCAACCGGCTCCTTCACCGTGTAGCTGAACACGGTGCCGGTGGGGATCGTGTAAGGCGGGATCACCTGCCCGCCGGCCTTGGAGGCCCAGCCGGCCATGAAGCGGATCTGGCTGATCGCGCCGGGCACGTCGACCATGCCTGCCATGCCCTTCGGCTTGCCGTTGTCGATCGCCTCCAGCTCGGCCAGCAGGTCCGCATCGCGCTCCAGCAGGTCGGCCAGGCGATTCATGGCCCGTTCGCGCTCCATCGGTGGCAGGCCGTACCAGCGGTTGTCGTCCACGGCCGCGCGCGCTGCCGCGACGGCCCGATCGACGTCCTTGTCCGAAGCGTCGACCACATGGCCGATGATCTTTCCGCTGGAGGGGTCCTCCACATCGATCACCGCATCATGCGAGGAATCGACCCACTCGCCATTGATGAAAAGCTGCGGCTTGCGCGCCAGGAATTCCTTGGCCGCCGGCGAATATTCCCGCTGCGTCCGGTCGATCGTGGTCATTTCATTCATCTCAAGGTCCTTTTCAAAAGCGAATCCCTCCGCTCCATATTGGGATTAGCAAAATGCGCCGCGTCTGCCCATGGCGAGGCATCGTTCCGGCGAGGCGCCGCGGCCCGCCTCGCGCCGTGATCCACTGCCCGCGTCAGCCTGTCTGCGCCGCCCTTTCCAGCGCCTTGTCCTCATTCGCCCGCTTGATGACATATTGGCGGATCGCCTCGATCTCCTCGCGGCTGAGCGAAGGCGCGAAGCTGACCATGCCATTGGCGGTCAGGGCGCCGTCATGGACGATGGCCATCCAGGTTTCCTGGTTCTCCAGCGCCGCGCTGCGCCGCAGGTCCGGCAGCACGGTGGAGCCGACTGCCGCGTCATTGTGGCACTGGCTGCAATAGCGGCCGAAATTGTACGAACCCGATGCGACCTGCTCTGCGGTCCCCCGGAAAGGCGGCGGGTCAAGCGGCCGCTGGTCATATGGCGGAGGCGGCGGCAAGTGCGCCGCGCCGCCCAGCTTGAACACCAGCAGGCGGGAGATATTGGGCGTCGGCCGCTCCTGCCCCTGAAGGAGGCCGCTGGGCGAAAGCGGCCATACGCCGCCCCAGCCCGCCAGCACCGCGACATATTGCTCGCCATCGATGCTGTAGGTGATCGGCGGAGCGATGATGCCGGTCTGCGCCGGGAACGACCATAGCTCCCGCCCGTCGGCAGCCGCATAAGCCACCAGCTTGCCCGCGCCATTGCCCTGGAACACGAGGCCGCCGGCGGTGGAAAGCACGCCGCCGTTCCACGGCCCTGGATGGGGCACGCGCCAGCGTTCGGTCTGCGTCACCGGATCCCATGCGATCAACGCGCCCTTGGTGGCGGCCCTGGCCGCTTCGCGGACGGCAGGGTCGGCCGGCATCGCCGCTGCCGAAAGGTCCAGCCCGGTGTTCATTCCGCGATTGCGGTCGGGCTTCCAGCCCGCTTCCGGGAAATAGGGGAAGGCTGCCTCGATCGCGGGGATATAGACCAGCCCTTCGGCCGGGTTGAACGCCATTGGGTGCCAGCTATGACCGCCTCCCGCGCCGGGCGTGCCGATGAACGGCTTGCCGGTCTTGTCGAACCGCGCCTCCGGCTTCACGATCGGCCGCCCCGTCATCATGTCGATGCCGCTGGTCCAGTTCTGCGGCACGTAATTGTCGGCGCTGATCAGTTCGCCCGTTGCCCGGTCGAGCACGTAGAAGAAGCCGTTCTTGGGCGCCTGCATCAGCACCTTGCGCTGGCGGCCGTCGATCTCGAGATCCGCCAGCATGATATGCTGCGTGGCGGTGAAGTCCCAGGTCTCGCCCGGCGTTTCCTGGTAATGCCAGACATACTCGCCCGTATCGGGCCGGATGGCGACGATGGAGGAGAGGTAGAGATTGTCGCCGCCTCCGGGCGAGCGGACCGCCTGGTTCCACGGGCTGCCATTGCCGACGCCGATATAAAGCAGGTCAAGCTCCGCGTCGTAGGCCATCGCATCCCACACCGTGCCGCCGCCGCCGAGCTCCCACCATTCGCCCTTCCAGGTCTCTCGTGCCTTGGCAAGATAGTCCGGCTCGCTCGCTGCTTCCTCCGGAGCGCCGGGAACGGTGTAGAAGCGCCAGAGCTGCTCGCCGCTCTCCGCATCGTAGGCAGTGACATAGCCGCGCACGCCGAATTCGGCGCCGCTATTGCCGATAATCACCTTGCCGTCGATCACGCGCGGGGCGCCGGTGATGGTATAGGGCTTGCTCTGATCGACAGTGACCTTGGACCAGACTTCCTCACCGCTATTCCGGTCGAGCGCGATCAAGCGGCCGTCCAGAGCCCCCAGGAACAGTTTGTCACCCCAGGCGGCCAGGCCGCGATTGACGACGTCGCAGCAGGCATTGGGCGCGACCTCGCCGGAGACTTCGGGATCGTATTGCCACAGCGGCTCCCCGGTGGCGGCGTCATAGGCCTTCACCTTGCTCCAGGCAGTGGTGATGTAGATCCTGCCGTCGATCACCAGCGGCGTGCCCTCCTGCCCGCGCGCGGTGTCGAGATCGGCGAACCAGGCGAGCCCGAGCTGCCCGATAGTGTCCAGGTTCACCTGGTTGAGCGGGCTGAAACGCTGCTCGGCATAATCGCGCCCATAGCTCAGCCATTCGCCTTCTGGCGGCGCGGCGATCATGGCCGCCGTCACGCCATCGTCGCTCGCCGAGGATGGCCCCCTGTCGCAGGCGGCCAAGGCCAATGCAGCCCCCAACGCCATGCAGAAACCCAGCCGCATACTCCCCCTCCTCATTGTCGTTCTGCGGCGAATTTGTCCCAGCATGGACGCAGGTCAACCCCAACGGTTGATTTCTGGTCCGGGCGCGAACGCCTCCCGCCGATTGCCGCTTGCCCGCGCAAGGGCGGCGCGCACGCCGTCGCGGGCGGAAACCCTCTCAAGCCATTGCGTCAGCCTGGGCCGGCCCTGGGCTGCCGCAGGCTTCAAATTCGCCGCGGGCGCCATCCAGCCATAGGTTTCGAGATCGGCGATGGAGAAACTGCCCATCAACCATTCGCGGCCATCGGCGAGTTGGTCCTCGATACGGTCGGCGAACTGCTCGATCTTGCCCTCGCTATCGGCCACCTGTGCCTCATCCGGCTCGTCGTTCCTCAGGGCGGACCAGCGCGCCCTCAGATCGTCGCTGGCGATCTTGGCCGTCAATGCAGCGAAGGCCTGCTCCTCCATCGCCGCCAGGCGCCGGCGCGAATGAGCGAGATTGCCCAGCAGGGCCACGGCAGGCGCGAGCCGCTCGGTCACCTGGCGGCACCACATCATCATCTGCCAGCGGGCATAGGGGTCCTTCGGCTGCAGCCGACCGCCGCCAGCCTCCTCGTCAAAGAACTGGGCGAGAAAAACGGACTCCGTCATCGCTTCGCCATCCCGAACCAGGACGGGCCCCTCGCCCTCCACAGCCATGTCGAGCGCCACGCGCTCGCGAATGCCAGGGATCGCATGGCGTTCTCCCGCAAGCAGGTCGATCGGCCGGCACTCGATGTCGAGGCCGCATTCCTCCAGCGCTGCCAGCACTGCGAATGAGGGGCCATTCGGCTGCCCATGATACAGGATCATCACAGTTCCCCCATGATCTGCTTGAACCTTTCCGCGAGCCGCCCTCTGCCCAGGGCCCATGTCTGCTGCACCGCCGGACGTCGATAGACCGTCTTGAGCCAGCGCCAGATGTTGGGTGTCCTGTCCGGCCCCGCCAGATCGGGATTGGACATCGGCAAACCGTAAGTGGAGTTGAAGATATTGATGTCAGCCAGCGAATAGCTGTTGCTGCCGACATATTCCCGCTTGCCCAGCTCCGCATCTATCAGCGCGATCCCCTGCGCCACCCGGCGGCGGCTCTCGGCAAGCTCTTCGCCTGAAAACTGGCCGAACATGGCCTTGCGCCAGGCTCTTCGCCGTTCCGGCAGGGGAATGCGTTCGATCAGAGCCTCGAGTTCCTCCTTCGGACGATCGGCCACCATCGGCCCCACGAAGCTGCTCCATCCCAGCATCGAAAAGCTGGGGCCCAGCCATTGGTCCATGAATTTCATCCACCAGCGGATACGCCAGCGATCCTGCGCGTCTGGGGGCATCAGCGCGGGGCCTTCGAATGCGTCGTCCACATATTCCATGATCGCGGTGCTTTCGGTCAGCACCAGATCGCCATGCGTCATCGCCGGGATCGTGCCCTGCGGGTTGATGGCGAGATATTCGGGCTTGTGCTGGTCGAACTCCAGCATGTCGATATAGCGGCTTTCGAACGCCACGCCCTTCTCCGCAAGCGCCAGCATCGGCTTGCCCGAATTGGCGTTCGGCTCCCAATGGTAAAGCGTGATCTCGGCCACGTGGCCCTCTCCCGGGACGCTGATTGTACGCAGTGCATACGGTTGGCCTGACGCGGCGGTCAAGCAGACATTATCAATCTGAGGAGCGGCGCCCGCGAACTCCCCTTTGTCTTCGCGATTGACGGCATAAAGATATCGTTATATCTGCATCTCATGAAGATTGGAGTCGTTACCCGGGCTTTGGCCGATCCCACCCGTCTTCGGATCATGCGCCTGCTTGCCGACATGGAACTGGCGGTGGGCGAGGTCGCGCAGATCCTGGGGCAGAGCCAGCCGCGCGTTTCGCGCCATGTCGGCATCCTCTGCGATGCCGGCCTTGCGGAGCGCAGGCGCGAGGGGAGCTGGACTTTTCTGCGCCAGACGATTTCCGAACGTTCGCCCCGCAAGCTTGAGGCAGCGGTCGCCCGGCTGCTGAGCGCTGCCGAGGCTTGCGATCCCGCCTTTGCCGAGCGCTGCGCCGAAGACCGGCGGCATCTTGCCGCCATCCGCGCCAATCGCGAGAATGCTGCCGCCGAGTACTTCGCTCTCCACGCGGAGGAATGGGACAGCCTGCGCGCAATGCTCGGTCCCGCGGAGAAGGTTGAAGCCGCACTGACCGGGGCGCTGCAAGGCATGCCTGCGGGCAGATTGCTCGACATCGGAACCGGCACCGGACGGATCGCCGAACTGCTGGCCGAGATGGCCTGCCACGTCGTTGCCCTGGACAAGAGCCCGGAAATGCTGCGGCTAGCCCGGGCGAGGCTGCAGAACCTGCCGTCGGAGGAATGGGAGCTGGTGCAGGGCGATTTCAACGCGCTGCCGTTCAAGGCCGAATCCTTCGACACCGTCGTGTTCCACCAGGTGCTGCATTACGCGCATGAGCCGAGCAGCGTCCTGCAGGAAGCAGCGCGGGTGTGCAGGGCCGGCGGACGCATATTGATCGCCGATTTTGCCTATCACGAACGGGAGGAACTGCGCCGGCTGCACGCGCATATCCGCCTGGGCTTCACCGACGAGCAGATGCTCGAGCTGCTGACGGAAAGCGGGTTCGAGCCCTCTCCCCCGGTCACCGTTCCCGGGAAGGAACTGACCACCAAGATCTGGACCGCGCATCGCGCGGCAGACCCGGGCGCTGCCCGGCAAGACGGCCTGCGAAAGGCCGATCGCAACTAGCGGCCGAGGGCGCGAGAAAGCGCCCCCGCCTGCCGCTTCATTACCAACCAGACCATGGCCGGTGCTGCCTCGCATCGGCGAACCAGGAGGAATTCATGGCACAACCCCAACCACGGCGCTCCGACGAAGACAGCGCCCATCAGCTTCCCTCGCGCGCCGATCATGTGGGCAGTCTGCTCCGGCCGGCGGAACTGGTCGAAGCCCGCAGCGCATTCGCCGCCGGCAAGATCGACGCCGCTGCACTGCGCGCAGCCGAGGATGCAGCGATCCGCGAGGTCGCCGCCTATCAGGAGAGCCTCGGGCTCAAGGCGGTCGCCGACGGGGAGTTCCGCCGCACCTTCTTCCACACCGACTTCCTGCTGCAACTCGCGGGCGTGGCCGAGGAAGGGGGAATGGAAGTCGCCTTCCACAATGCCGCCGGCAAGGACGTGCATTTCGCTCCTCCCAAGATCGTCGTGAACGGCAAGATCCGGCACGAGCGGCCGATCCAGAAGGCGGATTACGAATTTCTCGCCAGCGTCACGAGGGAGACGCCCAAGGTAACCATCCCTTCGCCCACCATGCTGCACTTCCGCGCCGGCCGCGAAGGCATTCCCGAGGATGTCTATCCCGATCTCGACGAGTTCTTCGAGGACGTCGCGGCGGCCTACCGGGCAGAGATCGCCAGCCTCGCGGATGCGGGCTGCCGCTATCTCCAGCTCGACGATACAAATCTGGCCTATCTGTGCGACGAGGCCCAGCGCGAGAATGCCCGCAAGCGCGGGCTCGATCCCGATGCGGCGCCGCGCGCCTATGCCGCCCTGATCAACGCCTCGTTCCGCGATGCGCCGCATGACATGCTGCGCGCGATCCACCTGTGCCGCGGCAATTTCCGCTCAAGCTGGGCCGCGGAAGGCGGATACGAGCCCGTGGCGGAGATCATGTTCAACGAGCTCGATATCGACGCATTCTTCCTTGAATATGACGATGCCCGTTCGGGGGACTTTGCACCCCTGCGCTTCCTGCCGCGCGGCAAGATCGCCGTCCTCGGCCTTGTCACGACCAAGCTGGGCGAGCTCGAAACGAAGGACGAGATCCGCCGGCGGATCGAGGAGGCGGCAAGGTTCGTGCCGCTCGACCAGCTGGCGCTGAGCCCGCAATGCGGCTTTGCCTCGACCGTACACGGCAACGATCTTTCGCTGGAGCAGCAATCGGACAAGATCCGTCTGGTGGTCGAAGTCGCGGAAGAAGTCTGGGGCTGACGCGGGCACGCTTCGCCGACAGCAACAAGAAGGGCGGCCCGCAAAGGCCGCCCTTTCATTTTGGTCTCCGTGAGCGAAGCGCCGGATCAGAAGTCCTTGTGCACCGATACGCGCCATTCGCGCGGCTTACCCACCTGGGCATAGGCCGTCCCCGCAAAGGCATAGACCGCATCGAAGCGGAAGGGGCTGTAATAGGTGTCGAACACGTTCGTCACCTCCAGCGCCACGCTCAGGTCGCGATCCGCATTGCGCCAGGTCAGCCGCGCATTGCCCAGCGTATACGCATCCTCATACTGGAAATCGGGGCTCGCTGCGTCCAGGGCATGTCCCCGGAAGTCGCGGCCACGATGCGCAATGTCGAAGCGCGGCGTGATCGAGCCGGCATCCGCCATGTCGATCTCATATTGGATGCCCGCACTCGCCTGGAACTCGGGCGAGACGATCGGATCATCCAGCGTGACGCTGCTTCCCACTGCCGGGGCGATCGAATCATATTCCGAGTCCAGCACGCTGAGCGAAGCGTCGATCATCAGCCCGTCGACCGGCTCGGCGAAGAGCTCGGCTTCGAAGCCCCAGATCTTGCCATCGCCGGCATTGGCGATCACCGCGCAGGGGCCACCGCCATATTCGGTGCAATCGGACAGCGGAAGCTGGATGTCCTGGTATTTGTTGTAGAAGCCCGCAAGGTTGAGCCTGACGCGCCGGTCCAGCAGGTCCGTCTTCAGCCCGACTTCGTAAGACGTCACCGTCTCCGGATCGAAAGTGCCTTCGATGGCGTGCTGCGGAATGAATGGACGGGCGGTGATGCCGCCGCCCTTGAAGCCCGTGCCGACGGTCGCATAGGCAAGCACTTCCGGCGCGAAGCGATAGTCCACCGAGATGCGCCAGTCGAACCGATCTCCGTCATAGACGGAGGTCAGATTGTGGAGCGGCCCAAGGCCGAACGGATCGGGCGAAAGCGGCGTCGTCCCGTCGAGGTTGCGGCGCTGGAAGGTGTAATCCTTGTGCTCCTCGGTGTAGCGGATACCGCCGGTGATGTTCATGTTCTCGGTCGGATGCAGGATCACCGTGGCGAAGGCGGCCTTGCTGTCCGCATTGATCGGGTCCGCGCCCTGGAACTGCAACGGCAGGCCTGGAACGATGTACCGGATGTCCTGGATCGTGAAATAGACGCTGCGCTGGTCCGAATAGAAGCCGCCCACGGTGAGATCGGCAAAATCGCCCAGCTCGGCATTGACGCGCAGCTCCTGGCTGAAGAACCAGAAATCGAGGTCGTTATAGCCGCCGGCCGCACGGGTCAGGGTCGGGGTGAAATCGTCATCCGTGCCCCACTTGTTGTTGTATTCGCGGTAGGCGGTGATCGACTGGATCTGGATCCTGTCGGACACGTCCCAGTCGATATGGCCAGACACGCCCCAACCGGTGAATTCGTTGCGATTGCCGGTGTTCCAGTTGCCCGCTTGCCCCATGGCCGGCAAGCTCCAGCTCGCATAGGTGCAGAAATCGCCGCACAGGAAGTTGGCTGCATCTCCATTGGCCAGGATCGGCACCTCGGCGGCGCTGGTACGGTCGGACTTCTGATAATCCGCGATCACCTGGACGCTGAAGGTGCTGCCGGAATAGAGCAGCGATCCGCGCACGCCTGAATAGTTGATCTCCCCCAGCCGGTCGACGACGCAGTCGTTGTTCGTGGTCGCCGCCGGGAGGATTCCTTCCGGATTGTCGGGATTGACGCAGCCGTAATCGAGTTGGTCGACATAGCCGTTCTGGCTCTTGTGGACGGCCGAGAGGCGGCCATAGAGCGAATCCGTCAGCGGGAAGTTTGCGCCCGCCCGTGCTTCGATGCGATTGCGCGAGCCATAGCCAAATTCGGCGAAGCCCGAGGTTTCGGCACTCGGCTTCTTGGAGAAGAGCTTGATCGCGCCGCCGATCGAGTTCCTACCGGTAAGCGTGCCCTGCGGGCCACGCAGCACCTCCACGCGCTCGAGATCCAACAGGTCGAAATTCGCCCCGGTCAATGTCGGGTAATAGACATCGTCGATATACATGCCGACCCCCGGCTCGTAGGCCGGGTTGAAATCGAACTGGCCGATGCCGCGGATCGATGCGCCCATGGACGCGCCGTAGGCCCCGCCCATCTCGTTCAGCGTAACACTGGGTGCCTGGCGTGCAATCGCTTCGACATCGTCCTGGTTGCGTGCGGTGAGCATCTCGGAATCGACGGCGGTGATCGCGAGCGGCGTATCCTGCAGGGCCTGCTCGCGGAATTGCGCGGTGACGATAATCTCGTTGCCGGCATAGGTGGGCTCCGCCTCTCCGCCAGCATCTTCCTGCGCAAGGGCAGGCGAAACGATCATTAGTCCGAGAGTGGACGCGCTGGCGGCCAAGGCAGCACGCGCACGCCGGGTGGCACGATAATTCATTGACATCCTCCTTGCCGGAGCTGCCCCAGCACCGGCCACCCCTCTATTATGCTCTGCGGCCCCGGGGAGGCTGCCTGAGTCCGGCCCGATCCGGTTTATCCTCGCGGCGATCCACGGCAAGTAATTTCAGACAAAAGCAACATAAGTGGTTTCATGTGATGCCATTCTGCAACAGGAGCCGCGATAAATTGGGAACAATAAGTAGATTTTCCTGATCTCGGAAGAACCGTGGGGCGGAGCAATAATCGGGCATTGTCTCCAAACCTTGTCTCGCCCCGAGGTCACCCTGGTTTCGCTTCCCAGCGACAAGCAAGTTCCTGAAGAAGAAACCGGCGGTCAGAACATTCCGTTCCCGTTGGGGCTCGTTTCCGGCACCTTCTGGGTCACGTCCCAGTGCTCGACGATCCTGCATCCTTCCACTCGCAGGATATCGACCGCCGCCGCGCCGAGATCATCCGGTCCGGACTGGCCATGCAGGTGAACGGCGAACAGGTCGCCATCCACCAGCACGCGGTGCACTGTCATCTTGTGGGCGGGGTTCTGCTGGAAGATCGCTTCGAGAAAGGCGATCGCCGCCTCTCGACCGTTCTCGGCATGGGGATTGTGCTGGATGTAATCCGGCGCCACCCAGGTCTCATACGCTTCGCGAACCTTGCCTTGTTCGTAGAACAGCGGGATGAAGCCGTCCGCAACCTGCCGCGTTGTGCATTGCTGCTCGGCCGGTGCTGCTTCGGCGGCCGGTTCCGCACTCTGCTCGGCCAGCGCGGGAGCGCCGGCCAGGAACAGAGCGGCTGCAATCCACAGCGCCTTCGTCATGCCTGCTTCTCCTGCCCCGCGAGCACCGCGCCGAACCTGGGGTGCGCAAAATGCATCGGGACATCGTGGCGATAAGGCCAGGTTCTGCGGTATTCTTCCTTCGGCAGCAGCCGATCCGGGCCGACGGGATCTTCGGGATACAGCTTCTCGGCCGGCTGCAGATGGCTGGTCGTATGCGCCCAGCCCTTCTCGTAATCGCCCTGCCACTGCATCTTGTAATCGAGGCGCTTGATCTTCCAGACGCCATTTTCCCGGACGTAGTCGTTCTCGTAGATGCCGGCTTCCATGAATTGCTGGGGCATCATCTCTTCCCGGGTTTCCTGGAAGTCGTCATGCCAGCCGCCGAACAGCATTCCGCGGAAGCGGCCCTTCGCGGTCTGCCGGTCCGGCGCGACCGTGATGATGTCCTGCATCTGGAAGTGGTCGAGCAGCAGCCCGTCCACCGGGCCGGGCCGGCCGCCGGTGAAGCGCTGCTGAATCCAGTCGCCATAGAGGCGTTTCACGCCGGCCTTGCCGACATATTCACCCGACAGGAACACCACGACACCGTCTTCGGCGAAGAGGTCGGCCACTTCGTCCGGCAGGTTGAAATCGATATAATAGCCATAGGCCCAATGCAGGCGGCGGATGGCGTTGATATCCTCCAGCTCGCCGACGCGATGCTCCAGCTCTGTGAGGCGCTTTTCAACGTCGCTCATTTTGCTCTCTCCCAATTTTGCCTGCCACCAGTTAATAACGATCGTGATAATTATAGCGAGAGGAATCCGGACATGAGCAACGATAACCAGCCCGAAGCGCATACATGGAAGGGCCGTGTCGCCTTCATTACCGGCGCGGTAACCGGCATCGGACTCGGTGTCGCTCAGGCATTTGCCGATGCGGGAATGAAGCTCGCCCTATCCTATCGCAGCGAAGAAGACCGCGCGCGCGCCGCCGAATGGTTCAGCGACGAAGGGCATGAACAGCCGCTCTTCCTGAAGCTGGACGTGACCGACCGGGCCCGCTTCGCCGAGGTCGCAGAGGAAGTCGCTGCTCGTTTCGGTGAAGTGCATGTGCTGGTGAACAATGCCGGAGTGTCCGTTTTCGGGCCCACCGACGAAGCCAGCTATGACGACTACGACTGGATCATGGGGGTGAATTTCGGCGGCGTGGTCAACGGGCTGGTCAGCTTCCTGCCGAAGATCAAGGCCTCGCAGGGCCGCCGCCACGTGGTGAATGTCGCCAGCATGGCCGCCTTCCTCCCCGGTCCACAGGCGGGAATCTACACCGCCAGCAAGTTTGCCGTGCGCGGACTGACCGAAAGCCTGCGCTACAATCTCGCCCCTCACGGCATCGGCTGTTCGCTCTGCTGCCCCGCGCTCACGCGCACCAATGCGTGGACCAGCGCATTGAAGCGTCCCGACAGCTTCGGTCAGAGCGGCTTCCCCGAAACCAGCAAGGCGGAACTGGAGCAATTCGGCACCGCGTTCGAGGAAGGGATGGACCCGTACGAGGTCGGCACCAAGATCCTTGCCGGCATGACCGAGCAGAAGGGCTTGATCCTGACCCACCCCGAGCATGGCCCCGATTTCGAGGAAATGCATGAGCGGCTGATGGCCGCGCTGCCAGACGAGGAAGCTCCTCCCGGCCGGCTGAAGATCGAGCAACTGCGGCGCGACGCGATGAAGGCGGCGGAAGCCGGGCTGGTGATCGACCTGAAGGACCTGACCTAGGCCGCGTGGACAAATTCCGAAGCCAAGCTGGCGCCCGCTTTCGCCGATACCTCTTGCCCCTCTGAATCGACTGATTGGGTGAAAGCGGACATCAGCCTTCGGAGCGCCGCAGAGTTGACCAGCCCTACTCTCGACGTAAGTTCGCCCGGTGAATGTAAGGGGGCCATGATGACGCTTAAGGTTATAGGTGCGGCTCTGCCGCGCACGGGCACAGTGTCTCTGAAAGTGGCGCTGGAGATGCTCGGCTTCGGGCCCTGCTATCACATGAGCGAGCTGTTCATGCACCCTGAGCACGCCACGATCTTGGCGAATGGCTTGCAACGGCCTGCAACGCTTAAGACAATCTTCGATTCCTACCAATCGACTGTAGACTACCCAGGTTCATCTTTGTGGCGGCCTTTGCTGGACCAGTATCCAGAAGCGAAGGTAATCCTGACCCGACGCGATCCGGCGAAATGGTATGAGTCGGTCTGCAGCACTGTGGGGAAGCCGGGGCATGTCCGAATGCTGATGCAATCACCGCTGGCACCGGTCGCCCTACAGCTGCCGGCATTTGGGGATGAGCCAGGTAACCCCGAGGCGACCATGCGGTACTTTGAAGAGTACGGCGATGCGGTCAAGGCAGAGGTGCCAGCGAAGCAACTGCTCGTTTTTAAGGTGCAGGACGGTTGGGAGCCGCTTTGCGCATTCCTAGGAGTGCCGGTCCCCGACCAGCCATTTCCCCGCTTGAACGATCGCAACTCCATGCAGTCAGAGGGCGATCTGGAGAACCTTACCTTTGAGCAGGTGCAAGGACTGATCCGAAGCGCAAACCTCCTGTGACCTGATGTCCGCAATGTCGTCGTTTTCTGACTGACAGGTTTTGAGCCTCGCGGTCACGGCGCTGATGCTTGAACGATCCTCCCCTGATCAGGAAGGATCGACACGAAGCTCTACCCTGCTATCTTTTCGCGCACGGGAGGAAGGCGAGGAGGCAAAAGCATGTGCGACGAAACGGATTTGGCGCGCTGGGCGAAAAGCGGGCTCAGCCGCCGGCAGTTTTCAGCCATGGGCGTTGCGGCGGGCATTGCCGCCTGCACGCCAGGGGATGAGGCGAGAGGTCAGCAGAGCGGACTGAGCGAAAGCGAGGTGAGCTTCGCGACCGAGGATGGAACGATGGACGCCTTCTTCGTTCATCCCGCCAGCGGAGCGGCCCCCGCCGTGATCCTGTGGCCCGACATTGCCGGCCTTCGCGAAGCCAAGATGGCCATGGCACGCCGGCTTGCGGACGCGGGCTACGCCGTGCTGGCGGTGAACCCCTATTACCGCGACACACCAGCGCCGCAGTTCTCCGACTTTGCCGATTTCAGCGCAAAGCAGGGCTTCCAGGTGGTCGGCCCTTGGCGCGAGAAGCTCGATCACGCGGCGATCACGCGCGATGCCGCGGCGATCGTGGCGTGGCTGGACACGCAGGACGCGGTCGACACCGCGAAGGGCATCGGGTCGCAGGGCTATTGCATGACCGGATCCTTCGCGATCCGCACCGTTGCTGCGCGGCCGGACCGCGTGAAGGCGGCCGCATCCTTCCATGGCGGGGGGCTCGTCACCGAGGAGCCGACCAGCCCGCACAAGCTGCTCAAGGAGTCGGCGCATTATCTGATTGCGGTGGCGCAGAATGACGATGCCAAGGCGCCCGGCGACAAGGATGCGCTGCGGCAAGCTGCGGCGGATGCAGGCGTGCAGGCGGAGATCGAGGTCTATCCGGCCGATCACGGCTGGTGCGTGCTCGATGCGCCGTCCTATGCCGAGGCGGAAGCAAACCGCGCCTGGGATCGGCTGCTGGCGCTTTATTCCGGGGCGCTGGCCTGAGCCCGACGGCGCATGGCACCCTGGCGGTCAGGGAAGGCTACATCACCTTCCTTGCCGCCAGCGCGCCGAGCACGACGAAGATGACGACCAGCACGAGGCCGGCCACGAACAGGAACTTGGCGATGCCCGCCGCTGCGCCTGCAATGCCGGAAAAGCCGAGCACCGCCGCGACCAGCGCGGCGATGGCGAAAATGATTGCCCATTTGAACATGCGAATCTCCTCTGCGTGGTCGCCGCGCGGCGGCCTTGAGGAGGCCCGGCAGCGAAGGCTGTCAGGGATTCAACAAGCCGCGGCGCGGCCAGTTCCGGGCGCCGGGGCGGAGCAGTTCAGGCGAACCAATAGCAGAAGCCGCGCATCTCCAGGCTCACCCGCGGCGGTGCGTCCGGGGGTGCGAGGGGGTTGTCGAAGGCGCCATGCGGCATCAGCTGCGCCCGCGCCGGATCGCTCTCGCTGGTCTTGAAGACGATCGCCTCATCCGGAGTCATGTTCGAGAAATAGTACCAGCGATGCGCGGGATTATGGCGGATGACGTAATTGCCGAAGCTCCATTCGGACGAGCCGTCGGGCGGGTCGAAGATCGCCAGGCAATCGATCAGGTCGCCTTCCTCGACGCTCGGCCAGGAGCACAGGGCTAGCGGCACGTCCTGCGGCGGGGGCGAGAGCGCGCGCCAGACATTGTACTGCGCGCTGCGCGCGATCGCCCGGCCTTCCGGAGCCGACTGCTCGCGCGCGGCGGCGGCGGCCGAATGCGACATGTCGACATGGGCGAAGCGCGCCGGATGGGAGTTGTCGCTGCTCCCCGTCTTCCCCGACCTTTCGGAGAAGCGCAGGATCCCCTTGGTCACCATGCTGACGTGATCGGCGCCGGTGACCTCTTTCAGCAGCTCCGCGACTTCGCCGCTATGGACCTTCGCCACCGCATCCATATCGGTGAGGTCGCGGAGGCGGCTGCTGTGCCGGGCAAGGATGAAGCCCTCCCGGTCCAGCGAGGAATCCATCCCCCGGGCGTCGGTGATCTCCATCTCCACCGGCGCGAGGGGGACGTAGTCCTTCTCATGCGCATTGGCATAGAAGTAGGGCATCTTGCCCGTATCTTCGGTATAGCCGATTTCCGCGCGAAGATTGCCTCTGCTGCTCATCTCCCGCGTACTCCTCTCTCTCCTGCCGCTAGGCGAATTCCTCCGTATCGATCGTCGGCTTGATCGCCTCGTGGTAGCGGTGGCCGTGAATGGTCTGGTGATTGATCAACTCGCCTGCCCTGTCCAGCACATCCTGCGGCAGCGAAAGATCCCGCGCCGCGAAATTCTCCTCCAGATGGGCAATGCTGATCGTCCCGGGTATCGCATGGACGAAGTCCCCGCGCGAGAGCAGCCAGGCCAGCGCGAGCTGCGCGGGCGCGACGCCCGCATCGGCTGCCAGCGCTTCGTAGGCGCGGATCAGCTCCAGGTTCTTCACCCAGTTCTCACCCTGGAAGCGCGGCATGCCGAGCCGGATGTCGCCTTCCTTGAGCACCGAAGGATCGTGCAGCTCGCCGCACAGCGCCCCGCGCGCAACGGGCGAGAAGGCGACCATCGCGATCCCCAGCTCGCGGCAGGCATCGAGCACGCCGAGCTCCACATTGCGCGTCCAGAGCGAATATTCCGGCTGCACCGCCGCCATCGGATGGACCGCGTGCGCTTCCCGGATATGAGCCGCGTTCCATTCCGAAACGCCATAGGCGCCGATCTTCCCGGCCTCGATCGCCCGCACCAGCGCGCCGACCGAATCCGCGATAGGAACCTTTGGGTCGAAGCGGTGGAGATAGAACAGGTCGAGATGATCGGTTCCGAGCCGCTTGAGGCTTTCATCGAGCGAAGCCTCGATCGCCTCGGGGCTGCAATCGATCCCCCGCTTCGGACCGTCGACAACGATCCCCACCTTGGAGGCAAGGAAGAACTCGTTGCGGCGATGACCGATCGCTTCGCGCAGCAAGGTTTCGCTCTTGCCTTTGCCATACATGTTGGCGGTGTCGAAATGGTCGTAGCCGATGTCGAGCGCGCGCCGGAACAGCGCGATATAGTCGTCGTCGCTCGGCCGCGGGAAATAGGCCCATACGCCGTTCATGCAGCCGAGACCGATGGGCTGCACCTGCTTTCCGTTGATGCTCCGCATGCTTACGACCAGCCGTCCTGCTTCTCGAGGCTGGCGGCCAGCTCCCCGATCACGCGGTAGCAATCGAGCACGCTGGCGACCGAGCTGTTCGGCTCGCGCCCTTCGCGGATCGCGGCAATGAATTCGCGGTCCTGCAGCTCGATGCCGTTCATGCTGACGTCGATCTTCGAAACGTCGATCGGCTCTTCCTTGCCGTTCACCAGATCGTCGTAGCGCGCGATATAGGTGCCGGTATCGCCGATATAGCGGAAGAAGGTGCCGAGCGGCCCGTCATTGTTGAACGACAGCGCGAGGGTGAGGATCTGCCCGGCTTCGGTCTTCATCTGGATCGACATGTCCATCGCGATGCCGAGCTCGGGATGCTTCGGCCCCTGGATGGCATTGGCCGTGATCACCTTCGATCCGGTCATATACTGGAAGATATCGATCGTATGTGCCGAATGGTGCCACAGCAGATGGTCGGTCCAGCTGCGCGGTTCCCCCTTGGCGTTCATGTTCTTGCGGCGGAAGAAGAAGGTTTCCACGTCCATCGCCAGCACGTTGAACTCGCCGGCGTCGATCTGCTTCTTCACCCATTGATGCGACGGGTTGAACCGGCGCGTATGGCCGACCATGCAGACAAGGCCGGTTTCCTGCTGCTTCTTGAGCACTGCCTGCGCATCGGCCCAGCTATCGGAAAGCGGGATTTCCACCTGCACATGCTTGCCCGCATCCATGCAGGCAATCGCCTGCTCGGCATGCATCTGGGTCGGCGTGCAGAGGATCACCGCATCGACGTCGTCACGCTCCAGCGCTTCGGAAAGCTCGGTCCCGGAATGTTTCGCGCCATATTTGGCGGCGACTTCGGCGGCCTGTTCCGCACGGCGGCTGATGACGGAGGTGATCTCCACCCCGTCGATATTCTTGAGCCCGTCGAGATGCTTTTCGCCGAACGCGCCGGCGCCTGCGAGTGCGATACGCATATGGGTTGCTCCTCACATTGCCCCCTCCCGCTTGCGGGAGGGGTTAAGGGTGGAGGCCCGCGCCGCGGGCCGTTGGGTCGGTTGGAGGTGAAGAAGACCACCCCCCGGCCCCTCCCGCAAGCGGGAGGGGGGTTCTGGCTCAGGCGGTTACCTGTTCCCGCACCGCAGGCGGCGCGGCGCCGATTTCCGTCGGCTGCAGGATCAGTGCGCCCAGCGCGGTATTGGAGGCGGGGATATGATAGAAGCGATAGAGCTCTTCGATATCGTCCCCCAGCGCGCCGCGCATGATCAGCCACATGACAAGCTCGATCCCTTCGGAGCCGGCCTCGCGCAGATATTCGATATGCGGCATCTTGCGCAGGCGTTCCGGGTCCTTGATCAGATCGTCGATAAAGGCGAGGTCGAATTCCTTGTTGATCAGACCTGCGCGCGGCCCCTGGAGCTGGTGGCTCATGCCGCCGGTGCCCCACACCTGGACATTGAGATCCTCGGGGAAGCTCTCCACCGCCGCGCGGATCGATTCGCCCAGCTTCCAGCAGCGATTGCCGGAGGGCGGCGGATAGGTCACGACGTTGACCGGCATCGGAATGACCTTGCAGGGCCATTCCTGCGGCTCGCCGAAGATCATCGAAAGCGGCACGGTGCAGCCGTGATCGACTTCCATGTCGTTCATGATCGTCATGTCGAATTCGTCGAGGATCAAGCACTGCGCCATGTGCCAGGCGAGATCGGGATGGCCGATCACATCGGGCACCTTGCGTGGGCCCCAGCCCTCGTCCGCCGGCTTGAAGCGCTCCGCGCAGCCGATCGCGAAGGTCGGGATGATGTTCATGTCGAACGCCGTGGCGTGGTCGTTATAGACCAGGATCACCACGTCGGGCATGTTTCCCGGCTGCTTGATCCATTCCTTGATCGGCTCATAGCCGCGGAACACCGGGCCCCAGTAATCGTCACCGGTCTTGCCGGTCTCGATTGCCGCGCCCAGCGCGGGAATATGGCTAGACGTGATGCCTGCAGTAATCCGGGCCATGTCAGTAGCCTCCCTTGATCGAACGGACGCCCTGGGGCGAACGCCCGCCCTTCAGCATCATTTCAGCATATTCTTCCTGGGTCATTCCGGTCATCGAACCGGCGGCGAACTGGAAGCTCTTCCGGTCCGTCGAAAACAACTTGGAGAGAAAATAGATGTTCCCGCCGCAATCGATCATCGCATTGTAGTCGCGATCGAGCACGGCCTGCTTCGCTTCCTCGGTCAGGTCCCACTCGTCGAGATAGGACCGTTCGTCGGCCAGGAACCGTTCGCGGTTCTCCGCCTTCATCAGGCTCATCGCGAACTGGTTCAGGTGATAACCCTTGCGGGCGCGCTGGGCGGTAAACACCCGCGTGCCGGGAATATCCTCGAACTCGGCGAGATATTCATGCACGTTGATGCGCTGCTTTTCCTTGTCTGTCATTGTACTTTCCACTTCAGGGCGAAGCATGGCTTCGCCAATTTGCCGGTGACCGGCATTACAGCCCGCGCTCCTTCAGCTTGGCATCGAGCCGCGGGAAGACACGCCGCGCATTCCCTTCGAAGATCGCGTGGCGTTCCGCCTCGCTGATGTCCAGAGCATCGATATAGCGCTTCGTATCGTCGAAATAATGGCCGGTGGTGGGGTCGATCCCGCGCACGGCGCCGACCATCTCGCTGCCGAACAGGATGTTCTTGTTGTCGATCACATCCGCCAGCAGATTGATGCCCGGCTGGTGATAGACGCAGGTATCGAAGAACACGTTGTTCATCAGATGCGTATCCAGGCTGGGCTGCTTGAGCATGTCCGCCAGCCCGCGATAGCGGCCCCAGTGATAGGGCACCGCCCCCCCGCCATGCGGGATGATGAAGCGCAGGGTCGGGAAATCGGCGAACAGATTGCCCTGCAGCAACTGCATGAAGGCAACCGTGTCCGCCGCGATGTAATAGCCGCCCGTGGCATGCATGCCCGGATTGCAGGATCCCGAGACATGGATCATCGCCGGCACGTCCAGCTCCACCATCTTCTCGTAGAAGGGATACCAGTAACGGTCCGTCAGCGGCGGGTGCTTGAAATAGCCGCCGCCCGGATCGGGGTTGAGATTGCAGCCGATGAAGCCCAGCTCGTTGACGCAGCGCTCCAGCTCCGCAATCGAACCCGTCATGTCGGCCTCGGGGCTCTGTGGCAGCATGCAGACGCCCATGAAGGTCTCGGGGAACATCTCCACCACCCGCGCAATCAGGTTGTTGCAGCGAAGCGCCCACTCCTTCGAAACCTCTTCATCGCCCACATGCGGCGCCATCGCCGACGCCCTGGGGGAGAAGATAGTCAGGTCCGCACCGCGTTCCTTGATCAGGCGCAACTGGTTCTGCTCGATCGTCTCACGGATCTCGTCATCGGAAATCTCCGGATAGGGCGGCGCGGCCTTGCCTTCATTGAAGGCGGCCTCCTGCTCCTTGCGCCAGGAGTCGTGCCCCTTGGGGAGAACCGTGTAATGTCCGTGGCAATCGATAATCAGCGTCATTCCGCCTCATTCCTCTTGTCTGTCTCGGCCTTTGCCGCGCGACGTTGCAGCAGCACGGTTCCGCGTGTCATAACTGGTTCGATGCCGAGGTCGAGCAGCGTCTTGGACGCCTCTTCCATTTCGGCGGCACGGCGCACGCCGTGAGTCTCCATGCGTTCGCGATTATAGGCGACCCGCCCCGCCCAGGGCAGTGTCTTCTCGCTCGCATCGAGCGAGGCCATCACTTCCTCGAACACGCCGGCGCGGTCGGCTGCGGCGGCGCATTCGAAGGACAGCGCCTCCAGCCCCTTGACCATCACCGAACGGATTATCTTGATCGCGCTGGCGCGCCCTACGGCATCGCCGACGATCCGCGTCCGCGAAAAGCCCAGCGCGCCCAGCAATGCCGCCGCATCCTGCGCCGCCCCGCCCGAAAGCAGCAGCGGGACGGAAAGCGCGGCCGGATCGACGGGTGCCATCACGGCCACGTCGACATAGCGGCCGCCCGCTGCCTCGACCGCCTCGGCCGCCGCGCGCTTGGTATCGGGCGCGACCGAATTCATGTCGCACCACAGCGTCCCCGCCGAGAGAGCCGGCGCATAATCCCGCGCCGCGGCCAGCGCGGCATCGGCGGTGACGAGCGAAAGCACGATCTGCGCCCCGGCCAGCGCGGAGCCCGCATCCGCGCATGCGGTGACGCCGGATTGCTCCATCGCGCTGCGCCGCGCGGCCGCAATGTCGAAAGCGCGCGCATTGCCGCCCCATTCGCCCGCGCGGGCGAAGGTCGATCCGGCTTCACCGAAGCCGATCAGGGCCAATCTGGGCAGTTGCTCGGACATGATTCGGCTCGCGAGATCCTCTCTACCCTCGATCTACAGACTGTATGTGCTACTTACAAGTTTTGGAGCCGGTGGTTGGGCTTGACGCGGGGCCGCCGGCGGAGGCAAGCGCCATGGCACGAAACGGATCAGGAGAGCACATGATGAGCGGAGTCGTCGTCCAGAATATCGAGCGCGCGGATCGCGCGGTGGTGGACGGGCTCGGCGCCTGCGGAGTGGCGACGGTGCACGAGGCGCAGGGGCGCATCGGCCTGCTGGCATCCTATATGCGCCCGATCTATGCCGGGGCGCGGATCGGCGCTTCGGCAGTGACGGTCAGCGTGCCGCCGGGTGACAATTACATGGTCCATGCCGCGATCGAGCAGTGTCAGGACGGCGACATACTGGTGATCGCGCCGACCTCCCCGTGCGAGGACGGCTATTTCGGCGACCTGCTGGCCACCTCGGCGATGGCGCGGGGCTGCCGCGGGCTGATCATCGATGCCGGAATTCGCGATGTGCGGGATCTCACCCAGATGCAGTTTCCGGTGTGGTCGAAGCGCATCTTCGCGCAGGGTACGATCAAGGCGACGCTGGGCAGCGTGAACGTTCCGGTGATCTGCGCCGGGGCGGCGATCGATCCGGGCGACGTGATCGTTGCCGATGATGACGGCGTCTGCGTCGTCAAGCGGGCCGATGCCGCCGAAGTGCTGAAGAAGGCGCAGGCGCGCGAAGCGAACGAGGAAGACAAGCGCAAGCGGCTGGCCGCGGGCGAGCTCGGCCTCGACATGTATGGCTTCCGCCAGAAGCTCACCGATATGGGGCTGAAGTGGATTTGACCGCTGGCGCTTCTGCAGGCGGGAAGGGAGAATGGTTATGAATTCCGCGCCTGTGATGTGGATGCGCGGCGGAACGTCGAAGGGCGGTTTCTTCCTCGAAAGCGACCTGCCTTCCGATACCGCCGAGCGTGACGCCTTCCTGCTGCGGGTGATGGGTTCGCCCGATCCGCGGCAGATCGACGGAATGGGCGGGGCGGACCCGCTGACCAGCAAGGTCGCGGTGATCCGCAAATCCGCGCGCGAGGGGATCGATGTCGATTACCTCTTCCTGCAGGTCTTCGTCGATCAGGCGATCGTCACCGATGCGCAGAATTGCGGCAATATCCTGGCGGGCGTGGGCCCCTTCGCGATCGAGCGCGGGCTGGTCGCCGCTACCGGGGATGAGACCCAGGTTGCGATCTTCATGGAAAATACCGGCCAGGTCGCCGTCGCCACCGTCCAGACGCCGGGCGGAACCGTCAGCTATGAAGGGGAGGCGCGGATCGACGGGGTGCCGGGCACTCATGCGCCGATCCCGCTGGAATTCCGCGACACCGCCGGCTCCTCCTGCGGCGCCCTGCTCCCCACCGGCAACGTGGTCGACGTCATCGACGGGGTGCGCTGCACGCTGATCGACAACGGAATGCCCTGCATCGTCTTCAAGGCCGAGGATGTCGGCGCGACCGGCTACGAAACCCGCGAGGAGCTGGAGTCGGACTCACATAGCGTCACACGCGCGAGGATAGAGAAGATACGCCTTGCTGCAGGGCCGATGATGAATCTCGGCGATGTAGCGGAAAAGTCTGTTCCCAAGATGATGCTGGTCGCCTCTCCCAGGGATGGCGGTGCAGTTTGCGTGCGCAGCTTCATTCCGCACCGGGCCCATGCCACGATCGGCGTGCTCGCGGCAGTCAGCGTCGCCACTGCGTGCCTGCTGGAAGGTTCGCCCGCCGCCGAAGTGGCGGATATTCCGCCAGGCAGCCGCAAGACACTGTCGGTCGAACATCCGACCGGGGAGATGAGCTGTGTGCTCGAAGTCGACAAGGCCGGGAATGTGGTCAGCTCGGCTTTGCTGCGCACCGCGCGCAAATTGATGGATGGGGTGGTTTTCGTATGACTGAGCGTATCGTTTCCTGGCATTCGAATCCTTCGAAGCCGAGCTATGTTCCGCCGCCCGGCGCAGTGGACGCGCACTGCCACGTCTTCGGACCGATGGCACAGTTCCCGTTCAGCCCGAAGGCCAAGTATCTTCCGGAAGATGCGGGGCCGGACAAGCTCTTCGCCCTGCGTGACATGCTGGGCTTCACCCGCAATGTCATCGTCCAGGCAAGCTGCCACGGCACGGACAATGCAGCCACGCTGAATGCGATCGCCAAAGCCGGAAACGATGCCGACGGCATTCCACTCGCGCGCGGCGTCGCGGTGGTCGACCCAGACATTTCCGAGGAGGGCCTTGCCGCGCTGCATGAAAGCGGCATTCGCGGCATCCGCTTCAACTTCCTGAAGCGCCTCGTGGAAAACGCGCCCAAGGACAAGTTCCTGGAAGTGGCCAAGCGCCTGCCCGCCGGTTGGCACATCGTGATCTATTTCGAGGCCGTTATTCTGGAAGAGCTGCGCCCGTTTTTCGATGCGCTGCCAGTGCCGCTGGTGATGGATCATATGGGCCGCCCCGACGTCAAACAGGGCCCTGATGGCCCCGATATGAAGGCGTTCCGCGCGCTTCTCGATTCGCGCGAGGACATCTGGTTCAAGCCCACTTGCCCCGATAGGCTTGAGGACCCGAAAGGCCCCCCGTGGGACGATTTCGCGCGTTCGGTCGCGCCGCTCGTGGCCGACTACCCCGACCGCTGCATCTGGGGGACGGACTGGCCGCATCCGACGATGGAGAACGCAATTCCGGACGATGGCGCAATCGTCGACATGATTCCGCGTATCGCCCCGACCGAGGAATTGCAGCGCAAGCTGCTGATCGACAATCCACACCGTCTCTATTGGAGCTGAGCGCTCCTCAGGCTTCGCCCTCAAAAATAGGGCGAAGCCTGGAGATAGCGGTGCCTGAGCCCCCGGAAGGACGTCGTCGGTATCTCCCCGCCCGAACGTTCTATGCGGTCGTGCAGCGCCTCGGAGATCCGCCGCGCGGTCTCGACAAGCTTGGGATAGAACAGCTCCACCGCCCGCTCCTCGGTCATTGCCACGGTGATCCAGGTAAGGCCTAGCGAGGCGATTACCCGATCATTGCTCATCACCGGCACCGCCATGGTCGACGAACGCGGATTGAGCGTACGATCGCGCAGCGCATAACCTTGTTCGCGCACGGTCTTCAGAATGCAGGACAGCTTGCGAGGATCGAGCGCATCGCGGTCTTCAGGGTCGCCGCTCTGCCTGATGATATCGAGGATGATCTTGCGCTCATTGTCCGAGCAGTGGGCAAGATAGCAGCGACCGATTGCCCTGCTTACCATCCCGAGCCGCATATTGAGCGAGGAATGGAGCAGCGACAGCGAAGTATAGGGGATGGTGCTGGCGCGCACGATCATCGCATCCACATCGAACAGGGCAAGCGCAAGCGGCCAGCCTTCGCGCTTGGTGAAATCGATGAGGATCTCGTTCGCGACCTCGATGATCAGCGGCTCGTGATGGAAGCCGCAGCTCAGCGACTTGATGTGGCTCAACAACCGATAGGTGCCGTAGCTGGAGGAATGCGCGACCATCCCTTTCGCCTCCAGCGTGCGTAGCAGGCGGACGATGGAGGGCTTGGGCAGTCCCGTCTCCAGATGAAGGTCATGCAAGGTGGAAACCGGCCGGCGATTCAGCGCCTGGAGCAGATCGATCGCGCGCTCGACCGACCGGATGGACTCTCGCCTTGGCGCGCCTCGGGACGCTTGATTCGACTTTATTGGGGCCTCTTCGATCATGTCTCCCACCTCTATTTTCTCTAATGTGCCCCTCCCCGCCCTGCGGGGCTAGTCCTACACTAGAAAGCACGAAACCGTATTCCGCAGAGCGGAAACCATGCCGCAACGGTTTGATGTTGGGGCAAAGATGCAACACCTGCCCCATGCTGGCAGCTGCTGGAGGAAGAGATCGCAATGAGCGCAGACGGGCTTTTCGACATTCGCGGCAAGATTGCCCTGGTCACCGGCGGCACGAGCGGTATCGGGCTGATGATCGCGCGCGGCTTCGTTCGCCGGGGAGTGAAGACCTATATCGCCTCACGCGACCAGACGCGAAGCGACGAGTTCGCAGCCGAACTGTCGCAGGAGGGCGAGTGCATCGGCCTGAGCGCGGACCTGTCGGAAGAAGGGGGACCAGCCGCGCTTGCAAAGGCCTTCGCGGAGCGTGAGCAGCGCCTCGACATCCTCGTCAACAATGCCGGTGCGAATGCGCGCGGATCAATCGAGGAACTGTCCGCCGAGGCATGGAACCTGGTGCTGAACGTCAATCTGCGCTCGATCTTCTTCCTCACCCAGCAAATGCTGCCCCAACTCAAGGCGGCCGCCAGCGCCGAATCGCCGGCGCGCATCATCAATCTCGGTTCTATCGGCGGGCTGCACATCCCCAATTGGGAAGCGCACCCCTATGGGGCCTCAAAGGCGGCGGTACATCACCTCACCCGCTCACTCGCAAAGCGCTTCGGTCCGGAGCACATTCTCGTGAACGCAATAGCACCCGGCCCCTTTCACTCTCGCCTGACCGATACGACCTCCGACGCGGTCAAAAAGAGCGTGCAAACCTATATTCCGGCTGGCCGGCCGGGGACGCCGGAGGATGTTGAAGGTCTCGCCGTATTCCTCTCCTCGCGTGCCGGCGCTTACGTCAACGGCACGACCATTCCGCTCGACGGAGGGTACATCGCCGCGCTCTAGCTGTCGGGCCAGGGCGGCAGGAGGTCGGGCGGCGCACGTCCACTGACTGGGTTGCGATAGTGGAACGGCATCGGACCTATGGCGGGAAAAGGCGGATAGGCAGGTCCATCGATCGGCCGATCCGGCGGCATCGCCTCTAGCAAGGCGGCCGGCGACCGCGCGAAGGCTTCCCCGGCACCTTCGGGCAAGCGCGCCCAGCCCTTGCTGTAGCTCTGCGTCAGCCAGATGTGATCGACCGCATCCAGCTCGAAGCGCCAGATGCCGTCTTCCATCATCAGCCGGTCCTCATACATGCCGCCGGTCATCGATCCTTCGCGGCCGAAGGCACTGTTGAACTGAAGCAACCGGCTGCGCAAACGGGCCGTCCGGCCGTCCTGCGATACATGAATGACCGGCTGGATCCGCAGGTGCAGAGGGAGGAAACTGCGCGGCCGCCTCAGCGGCCCGTTTCGGGTGAACTGCATCTTCCAGATCCGGTCCCGCCCCTGATAATAGCCCGCCGAGGGCGATTTGCGCCACGCATTCTCCGTGAACATCCGGCTCAGCTCGTACCACATCGAATCGTTGAGATAGTTGCCGACCAGGGTGGAGATGTTCTCGATCGCATCGAAGGCGGTCGAGCGCATGATGGAAAGTTCCGCATCCTCCAGGATGCTACCCGCGGGAGCACCGTTGGCAGGCTCCCGCTTGGTCATCGGACTCTCGGCCGGCTCGAATCCGGCAGGATAGATCACGTCTTGTCCGGTCGCGGGGTTGGGGGGAAAGGCGGCGATCCTTCGCACGGACCCTTGCGCCTCGGCAGGTGGCTCCATCCAGCCTTTGTAATAATCCGCACGCGCCTCCGGATAAAGGCGCATTGCGGCGATTCTCCAGACGCCGTCCCGCCGCACGAAGCGGTTGTCGAAGGTGGTGAGCGTCCAATACGCTTCGGCGCCGTTGAGCCCGATCATACCCAGATCGAGCCCGCGCACGCGCGCCTCCGTCCCGGACGAGGCGGATTCCACCGTCATGTTCAATTGCGGGTGATCGTTAAGCTCGCCGTGGCGCAGACCGGCGGGGCCATCGCGTTCCAGCGCCTTGCGGATCGCCGAACGCCCCTGGAACCGTCCGGCACCTTCGATCTCCAGCGTTCCGTCTACCTCGAATAGATCGGCGATGTCGTCCCACATCTTGCGGTCGAGGTAATAACCGTAGACGTTCTGCAGGTTGCGTGCCGCATCCTCCGCCTCGAGCGCCGCGATCCGCTGCTGCGCCTCCGCCAAGCGGGAGAGCGGCTCGGGGCGTGCGTCTCGCCCCGTTTCCGGCCGCCCCGCGCTCTGCGGCGTGTTGAAATAGGGTACCGGTGCCAGATCCTCGGCTACGTTCATCCAGCCGCTCTCGAACGAACCTTCGAATATCGGATGGTTGACCAGTCGCAGGATCTTCCACCTGCCATTCACCAGGCCGTAATCGGCCGTGAACAGGCTCGCCGCCCAGGCCGTCTCTCCGCTGGTCATACGGACCTCATGCCAACGTCCCCGCGCAGAGGTTCCATTGGGGCTGAGCGTGATCACCGGTGTCATGGCGAGCTGCGCATGCGCCTCGCCCGGCGCCAACCCGTCGCGCCCGAAGCCGAGCGTCTCGCGAAAATATGCAGCAATGGCGTCGGGCCCGACAACCACTGTCCCATCCCATTCGAGCGAGGCATCCTGAGCAAAGAGGCGGCCGATCTCACCCCACAATCCATGATGCGCATATTGAGCAAAGCTGTGCTGTATGGCCTTTACCGCCCGCACACCTTCAACGCGCCGGATGGCTTCCAGCAGCCGGCCCATCCGCTGCTCAGGAGTAAGATCGGCCTCCTCGACCGCCTCGGCCGCCTGCACAGAACCCGCCCCTGACAGCAGCGCCACTGCGGCGCAGGAGGCGAGGAGGCCGCTTCCAAGCTCCCTGCGGTTGATCACGGACCGACCGGCTCGGTAAGAGGTTCGTCCATCGGCTTCTCATTCGCCGTGCGCCTGCGCAACGCCGGCGTGATCAGGATGATCAGCGCCCCGAGAACAGCCAGCGCAGCGAGCCCGAAGAAAGGAATGCTGAAGCTGCCCGTCCCTTCAAGAAGCACACCGATGAAGTAGGGGCTGGCGTATCCTGCGAGATTGCCAAGCGTGGTGATCAGCGCGAAGGCCGTGGCCGCTGCAGCGCCCAAAACGAAAGTGGCGGGAAGCGAGAAGATGCTGATCGCCGCCGCCGCCACGCCGCATTGCGCGATCACGAGGCCCACAAGCACGAAATACGGGTTCTCGCTCGCAGTGCCGCAGATTATCAGACCGGTCATCGAGATCATGAAGCCTGTTACCGCGTGCCAGCGCCGCTCTCCCGTTCTGTCCGAATGGCGGGCGTAGAGGATCAGCGTCGCCATCGGCAGCACGGCCAGTGCCGCCGAGATCATGCCCGTCCCGAACACGCCCGTCCCGCTGACTTCCTGAATGATGGTGGGAGACCAGAACTGAATGCCGTAGAGCGTGCACAGGTTGCAGAAATTCGCTCCGACCAGGCACCAGATATTCACGTTGCGAAAAGAATCGCCGAACTTGTGGAAGTGCCGGTCTGGCTGCGCTGCGGCGGCAGCTTCGAGATCGCCGGTGACAAGTGCTTTCTCTCGCTCGTCCAGCCAGTCGACGTCCCGCGGGCCGTTGCGCAGAACCAGCCAGACGATGACGCCGATCACCACCGCCGGAATGCCTTCGAGCAGGAACAGCCATTGCCAGCCGCGCCAATCGAGGATGCCGTCCAGACCAGCCATGATTGATCCGGCGATGGGCCCCCCGAAAAGGCCGGCGAAACTCGTTCCGAGGAGCATGATGGAGGTCGCCTGCCCGCGCGCGAATGGCGGGAACCAATATGTGATGTAGAGCAAGGCGCCCGGATAGAAGCCCGCCTCCGCGATCCCGAGGAGGAAACGCAGGACGTAAAATTGCTCGGGCGTCTGGACGAACATCGTGGCCGCGGAGAGCATTCCCCACACGATCATGATCCGCGCGAGCCACAGCCGGGCGCCCACCTTGTGCAGGATCATGTTGCTGGGAATCTCGAACGCGCAATAGCCGATGAAGAAGATACCGGCGCCGAAGCCATACATCGCGTCCGACAGGCCGAGGTCGGCGCCCATCTGCAACTTCGCGAATGCGACGTTCATTCGGTCGATATTGGCGATCGTGTAAGCGACCAGGATCAGCGGCAGGATCTTGAAGGCGATCTTATTGTAGACTTGCCAACGATCTTCATCGGGTGCGCTTGCGCGACTGATGAACTTCATTCGATACTCCCCTCGCCATCTCTGTCTTTCGCCTGCGCCATCCACAAGAGGACTGCCGCAGCACCAATAATCATTTTGCGCCGATGTTTCGCCGCCCGAAACCCAGCTCCCGATCTGCTATTCAATGAGCTCATCGGCTTCGTCGATCAGCTCCGGCGGCAAAGTCAAACCAAGTTCCCGTGCGGCGGCCAGGTTGAGCAGAAGAGGGCTCTTGAACCCTCGCTCCACCTGGATCTCGGCCGGATCCTCTCCTCTCAAAATGCGGTCGATCACGCCTGCCATTGCGGTCCAGCCGCGCTCGAAGGGCGGCGAAAAGGCGGCAAGACCACCGCCTTGCGTCACCGATGTCTGGATGCTGACGGCCGCAAGGTCGTATTTAAGGGCCAACTGGCCGATAAGGTTGCCGTTGCGGTTGAGGAACTCATGCGGCCCGACCACGAATCCGCCGCAACCCTCGGCGGCAATGGCAGCGATTTGCGGCTCGATTTCCTCCTGATACAGGATCTCATGCAGCCTTACCGGCACACCGAGTTCTTGCCCGGCGTGGACCAGATTGCTCATCGTACCCGCTGCCGGCGCATAGGTGCGATTGTAGATGTGGCCGACGCATTTCAGATCCGGAATCGCCATCTTGAGCAACCGGATCTGGAGAAGCTGCGTATGCGGCGAGTAGGAAAAGCCGGTGAAATTGGTGCCCGGCCGGCGATAGCTCCGGATGATCCCGGTGCCATACGGGTCGGCCGACCAGAAGACCACCGGCGTGCGTGTTTCTCTGGTCGCCTCCTGAACCGCGACGTGGGCGTTCGTCATCAGCGAAATGATCAGATCCGGCTGCCAGGCGACAAGCTCCTGTGCATGGCGCTCGGTCGCGCCCATGTCGCGCATGCCCGCACGAGCCTCGTAAACGACGTTCTCGCCCTCTCGGTAGCCAAGCCGCTCAAGCTCACGCTTCACGATCTCTTCCAGCCCGAGATTGGCGTAAGTGATGATGCCGATCCGATACGGGCGTTCGACCGGCGCCGCGCCGTTTTGCGCGGCAGCGAAGTGCGGCAGAAGGATTGCGAGGCAGGCCAGCAGGGCGAGCAGATATCGTGCCGGTTTGCTCATCGCGGTGGCGCTCTCCATGCTTTGCGGCTGACGTTGCCCGCAACGCATCTCACACCATCGTCCAGGTAATCTTGCCCAGTCCGGCGAAATCAGCGCGCAAGGAATCGCCTCGCTCCATTGGAAGCGGTCTGATCGGAGCCCCGGAGAGCACGATATCGCCCGCCTCTATCCTGCGGCCTCGGCGCGCCAATTCGCGTGCGAGCTCCACTAGGGCGTTCTCCGGGCTTCCGAACACGTTGGCGAAGCATCCCTGCTCCTGCGCATCGCCGTTGATGAACACGCTTGCCTCTATCGCGCCCAGGTCGATCGCGGCCGGATCGAAACGCCGGTCCGAAACGATATAGCCGGACGCACCCCCGCCATCGGCGATGATGTCCAGCGCATTGCGCTTCACCCCCGTCTCGCCATCGACAGCCATCACCCGGTTGTCGATGATCTCCACCGCCGGAGCGGCGTAATCGACGGCGGCCAGTGCCTCTTGCGGCGTAACGTCCCCTTCCAGCGAAGTTCTCAGGACGAAGGCAAGCTCGGGTTCGGCGCGCGGCGCAATGAGCTGGCTGCGATCGATCCTCCCCCCATCGGGAATCCGCGCGTCGGCGAACAGCACACCATAGATCGGACGATCGATGCCCAATGCCTCCTGGCTCGGCCTGTTCGTCAGACCGAGCTTGTAACCGGCGGGTTTGCGTCCATACGCGACCTCCCGGGCCGTCCATGCCTCCTGGATAGCGTAGGCATCCTCTGCCGACAGGCCGGGAAACGACACGCCCAGAGGCTTGATCGGAGTCCGCTCACAAAGCGCATCGTGAAGCCGGCCAGCGACCGCATCTATATCTTGGAGGGTAAGCATTTGAGGTATCAGATCTCCCGAATTTCGCGCGTTTCGGCAGGGCTTGCCGGCTCGGCTCATGAAGGCGATCCGGCCACGATGTCCCCGGCGTGGGGGCACTTCAAATTGTCACCGCGATCTTTCCGCAAGGCGAAACACATCTGGCCGGTAGCTCCGACGAGAGTTCGATCACTCGACCGAAAATAGCGCTTCTTCCCCCCTTTTACGGCTTCTTAACTGCAATCCGGCAAACGTCCGCCACTTGGACAGGCAAGGGGCATCTACGGCATGGTCCAGAAGTTTATCGCTTTAGCGAAAAAGCTGAGCCGCGACGTCCGCGGGAATGCCTTGGTGATCGTCGGATTGGGCATGCCCGCGCTGATCGGCGCCACTGGTTACGGCGTCGACACGGCGCAATGGTACATGTGGAAGCGCGAACTCCAGCATTCGGTGGATCAGGCCGCGCTTGGCGGGGCGTTCGATATCGTCAAATCCGGAAATTACGACACGTATGAATTGCGCGCCGAGCAGGAATTCAACGCCAATCTGGGCAAGACCGTCGACTTCGCGACCACCCCCACAATCCGCCTCGCCGACTATGCCGGGGGGACCGACAACAGCGTTCTGGTGACGGCAAGTGCAACCAAGCGCCTCCCCTTCAGCAGTTTTCTGACCGGCAACGCCGCCACGATCAGGGTGAGCGCGCAGGCAAGCTTTACCGAAGCCGCGTCCTACATGGCCTGCCTGATCTCGCTGGCGAAGACCGGCACCGGCACCGATATTGGCGGCAGTTCCGTCGTGAAGGCGAAGTGTGGCCTGGCTGCTTTCTCCTGCGACGACGATGCGATCGAGATAGACGGGTCGGCAACCGTGGAAACCGATTCGATCGTAGCCTGCGGCACCGTCTCCGTCCCCGCGGCGAATGACGACGTCGTGACCGAGGGGGTCAAGTCCTTGTCGGATATATATGAAGGGCTCGCAACGCCGGACAATCCGACGCCGCGAGACGATTCCTGCAAGAGCTTCGGCAAGGGCAAGAATACGATCGCCACGCTGCAGCCGGGCACCTACAGCAGTCTTGTCGTGAAGTGCACGACCGTGCTCGAACCTGGCATCTACGTGATCGACGGCGGCACGCTCGATCTTTCGGCGAACTACAATGTCACCGGAAACGGGGTGATGTTCGTGCTGAAGAATGGCGCCCTGATGAAGATGGGTGGTTCGGGCAACGGCAACTCGATCAATCTCAATCCAATGGAAGCGGCGGATTTCGTCGGCGGACCCTACGAAGGCAAGGCCGATCTCTACAGCGGGATCCTCGTGTTCGAAGACAAGGACAGTAATCCCGGCAATCCCGGCCATATGTTCAACGGTAATTCGAACTCGCTGATCGAAGGCACGATGTATCTTCCCGCTGGCGAAATAACCGTGAACGGCACCGCGAATGTCACCAGCCAGTGCCTGATGATTTCCGCATATCGCATCCATATCAGCGGTGGAGCCGAGCTTGAAACGCTGTGCCCGGTCGACGACTCGATGTCCGTGGGCGGCGGACTGGCCGATGTGAGGCTGATCGCATGAACTTGCTGTCCACGATCCGCGAATTCGTCGCCGACCGCTCAGGCGCGGTCCTGATAGAAATCGCCATCGTTACGCCCGTGCTTGGCCTCCTGGCGATCGGGGGCTTCGAAGTCGGTACGATGGTGTCGCGCCATCACGATCTGCAGAGCGCGCTCGTGGACGGCGAAGCGATCGCATTGGCCGCAAATCAGGGCGCTTCCACCGATCTCGAGGGGTTGGAGGAGATCATCAGAGACTCCGTCGGGCTGACCGACGACCAGGTGACGCTCAAATTCCTCTATCGCTGCAATGCCGCCGAAACGCTGGTCGACAGCAAGGATAGCTGCGGCGAGGACGACATCGTTTCGGAATATGTGAACTTCAGGCTGCAGGACACGTATAATCCGATCTGGACCGATTTCGGCATCAGCGGGCCCGTCAATCTCGAAGTCGAGCGCACGGTGCAACTGTCGTGAGAATACCTGCCTTCCTCTCCCGGCTCGCGCGCGACTGCGACGGCAATGCGGTTGTCGAATTCGCAATCGCAGGTCCGATCTTCATCGGGATGGTGATCGGTGTGTTTCAGGCCGGGGTCCAGGTACAGAATTACAACGCGCTCCGCTCGGTGGCTTCGGACGTCAATCGCTACGTCGTCGTGGAGTATCAGAAGGGCAACCAACTGACGCCCGACCAGATCGAAGTCCGTGCCGCCGGCGTGGCGATGGGCGCGCCTTATCTGCTGAACAGCGTGCGCTTCGACCCCACAGTCACGCAGCCGACCAGCCGGGTGACCGGTGCCAAGGAATTCACGCTGAGGCTCGACTACGACCTTCCGAACTGGCTGCAGATCCTGAACGTCTCCGATGGCAAGATGACCTATAGCCAGGCGATCTTCGTCCCCGCCTGAGACGCCACGCCGCCAAAGGGCTCCAGGGGGCTGCAGCTCTGCCTTTGATCGGTTTTGCTTGCCCGCCGAACGCCGGGCGCTAACATGCCTGTCTTTCCGTTTGGGGGGAATTGGTCATGTTGGGACTGCTGATCGCAATCCTGCTAGTGGTAGTGATGTTCCTGCTGATGGGCGTGCGGGTCGTCAGGCAGGGTTACGTCTACACGATCGAGCGGCTGGGCAAGTTCACATTGGCCGCCGAACCCGGCCTGCACCTCATCATCCCCTTCATCGATCGCGTCGGGCAGAAGGTGAACATGATGGAGCAGGTGCTCGACATTCCCGGCCAGGAGATCATCACCAAGGACAACGCCATGGTCGGGGTGGACGCCGTGGTGTTCTTTCAGGTGCTCGATGCGGGCAAGGCGGCCTATGAGGTGCATAATCTCTATGCCGCGATCATGGCCCTCACGACTACCAATCTGCGCACGGTGATGGGTGCGATGCTGCTGGACGAGACGCTGTCGAAGCGCGACGAGATCAACGCTCGCCTGCTGTCGGTGGTCGACCATGCCACGTCGCCCTGGGGCGTGAAGATCACCCGCGTCGAGATCAAGGACATCCGCCCGCCCATGGATATCTCGGAGGCGATGGCGCGGCAGATGAAGGCCGAGCGCTTGAAGCGCGCCGAGATCCTCGAGGCCGAAGGCGCACGCGCATCGAAGATCCTGCGCGCGGAAGGCGAAAAGCAGGCTCAGATCCTCGCGGCCGAAGGGCGGCGCGAATCTGCCTTTCGCGATGCGGAAGCGCGTGAGCGCGAAGCCGAGGCCGAAGCGAAGGCGACGCAGTTCGTATCCGATGCGATTGCGGGATCGGGAAGCCAGGCGATCAATTACTTCGTGGCGCAGAAATACACAGAAGCGGTGGCCAAGTTCGCGACCTCGCCCAACGCCAAGACCATCCTGTTCCCGATCGAGGCTACTCAGCTGATCGGCACGCTTGGCGGCATCGGGGAACTTGCCCGCGAAGTTCTCGGCAACGACAGGCAGGGGGATGACGATGCGCGCGTTCCGTCGACCCCCGCACGGCCGAGCGTGCCGCGGACGGACCGCAGCTGATGGACTGGCTGGAGGGAGTCGATCCGCACTGGATCTGGCTCACCCTGGGCGTGCTGCTGGCCGCGGCCGAAATGGTGGTTTCCGGCGTCTACCTCATCTGGCTGGCTCTCGCGGCAATCGCGACGGGCATTCTCGTGTGGCTGTTCGGACCGAACCTGCCTCTGAACGTGATCGAATTCGCCTCACTTTCGCTGATCGCGGTGTTCTCCGCGCGCCGCTTCCTGCGCGAACGGCCGATCGAAGGTGCCGATCCCCTGATGAACAAGCGCGGTGCGCGCCTGACCGGCGAAACGGCCGTCGTCACGCAGGCGATCGAAGGCGGGAGCGGCCGGGTTCGCCATGGGGATAGCGAATGGATCGCGCGCGGCCCCGATGTTGCGGTAGGAACCCGCGTGCGCATCATCGGCAGCGACGGAGCGATCCTGCTGGTCGAGCCGGCCGGTCCGCTATCGCAGATCGAGGGAAAAACCGAAGGGCCGGGCTGAAGCGCTCAAGCGCTTACATGCACGCCAAACCGCCCGTATTTGCGGTAACGCACCAGCCACCTGTCTAGGAACAGCTCGAGCGGCTTGGGCGACACGCCGAGCTGCTCGATCCCCGGCAGCTTGCCCGAAGGCACACTTCCGGCCTTGAGCAGCTTCCACTGATCGCGGTTCATCGGTGTTCCGGGCAGCGCGGCAAATAGTGCCGACAGCGCATCCGGTACCTCCACGAAGACGCGCTTGCGGCGTTCCGCTTGCGCGATCATTCGCGTGATACGGCCCATCGTCAGCACTTCGGGCCCGGCAATCTCGTAGGTCTTGCCGCCATGCGTATCCGGCGCCGACAGCGCATTCACGGCGGCCTCCGCCGCATCGTCTGCCCAAAGCGGCTGCAGGGAGGCACCAGCGCCGAAAATCGGCATCACCGGAAGCATGGCCACCAGGCCGGCAAACATGTTCACGAAATTGTCGTCTTCGCCGAAAAGCACGGAGGGACGCAGCACGGTCGCAGTCGGGAACGCCGCGAGCACGGCCTTCTCCCCCTGCGCCTTGGTGCGGGCATAGGCCGCATCCGAAGCTTCATCGGCGCCGATCGCGGAGATGAAGACGAAGCTGCGCGCACCGGCATCCCTTGCCGCTTCGGCCGCCACGCCCGCCCCTTTCGCCTGCAGCGTCTCCAGATCGCCTGCGAAGGCGCCCACGAGGTAAATCGCGGCGTCCGCCCCCGCCAGCACCGCACGCACGCTTTCGGGCTTCCTCACGTCGCAGCGGGCGAACTGGATCTGACCCAGATTGGCCAGCGGCTTCAATTTGAACGATCGTTCGGGGTTGCGACTGGCGACACGCAGGCGCGCGCCGCGCGCGAGCAGATCCTGCGCGATATGCGTGCCGAGAAAGCCGCTCCCGCCAATCAATACCACCAGTTTTCCATCGAGCGCGCCACGTGTCGCCATGGGGATTTGCCAGCCTTCCTGCGTAACTCTTGTTCGCCGGCCATGCCGCAAGCCGCGCCGCATCGCAACCCGCCCGATGGGCCGGCAAGCGGCCGCTCGCACACCGTGAGCGAGCGGTCGCGGTTAGCTTGTCATTCACCTCGTTCTACCTACATAGGAGCGCAGACAAGACAGGAACCGAAATGAGCGACAATGGCGATCCGAACGGTAACCGCGATCCGGGGCGGGACCCGGGCGGCAATCCCTGGATGAAGAGCTTGATGGTATGGGGCGGGATTTTTCTCGCTCTGTTGCTCGTCGTCTCGATGTTCGGCAGCCCGAACGCGGCGCAGGGCACGCAGATGCGCTATTCGGATTTCCGCGCCAAGGTGGAAGAAGGCACCGTCGCGGAAGTGCAGATCGCTTCCGATCGCATCACCGGAACGCTGACGAATGGCGACAGCTTCATGACCGTGCCGGTCCCTAACGACACCGATCTTACCCGGCTGCTGGAAGAAAACGACGTCAAATATGCCGGGACGGCTCCCGAAGAGCCCAATCTGCTGCTCTACATCCTGATCCAGTCATTGCCGTTCCTGCTGATCCTCGGCGTCGCTTTTTTCGCCCTGCGCCAGGTGCAGAAGGGTGGCGGCTCCGGCGCGATGGGCTTCGGCAAGTCCAAAGCCAAGATGCTGACCGAACGCCACGGCAGGGTCACGTTCGACGACGTGGCGGGCATCGACGAAGCGCGCGAGGAATTGCAGGAAATCGTGGAGTTCCTGAAGGACCCGCAGCGCTTTTCCAAGCTCGGAGGGCAGATACCCAAGGGCGCCCTGCTGGTCGGCTCGCCCGGCACCGGCAAGACCTTGCTCGCCCGCGCGATCGCTGGCGAGGCGGGCGTGCCCTTCTTCACGATTTCGGGTTCCGACTTCGTCGAGATGTTCGTGGGCGTGGGTGCAAGCCGCGTGCGCGACATGTTCGAGCAGGCGAAGAAGAACGCGCCCTGCATTGTCTTCATCGACGAAATCGACGCTGTCGGGCGGCATCGCGGGCACGGCCTGGGCAATTCCAACGATGAGCGCGAGCAGACGCTGAACCAGCTCCTGGTCGAGATGGACGGCTTCGAGGCCAATGAAGGCATCATCATCATTGCCGCGACCAACCGCCCAGATGTGCTCGACCCCGCGCTTTTGAGGCCCGGACGATTCGACCGTCAGGTCGTCGTCCCTATCCCGGACATCGAGGGGCGCGAAAAGATCCTCAGCGTCCATATGAAGAAGGTGCCGCTGGCGCCCGACGTCAACGCCCGCACCATCGCGCGCGGAACGCCTGGATTTTCCGGTGCGGACCTCGCCAACCTCGTCAACGAGGCGGCCCTGCTTGCCGCACGGCGCAACAAGCGCCTGGTTGCCATGCAGGAATTCGAGGACGCGAAGGACAAGGTGATGATGGGGGCGGAGCGCCGCTCCATGGTCATGACCGAGGACGAGAAGAAGATGACCGCCTATCACGAGGCGGGCCACGCGATCGTCGCGGTGCACGAACCGGCATCGGACCCGATCCACAAGGCGACGATCATCCCGCGCGGCCGTGCCCTGGGCATGGTCATGCGCCTGCCCGAGCGGGATAACTACTCGTATCATCGCGACAAGATGCATGCGAATCTTGCGGTGAGCATGGGCGGCCGCGTGGCCGAGGAAATCATCTTCGGGCATGACAAGGTTTCCTCGGGCGCCAGCTCGGATATCCAATACGCCACCGATCTTGCACGGAACATGGTCACCAAATGGGGCATGTCGGACAAGCTCGGCCCGCTGCAATATGAAGAGACGCAGGAAGGCTATCTCGGCATGGGCGGAACGCAGCGGACGTTCCGGTCGGGCGAGACCAACAAGCTGATCGACGCCGAGATTCGTGCTCTGGTGGAAGAGGCGCACAGCAAGGCCAGAGAAGTGCTGACCACGCATGTAGATCAGCTTCACCTGCTGGCGCAGGCGCTGCTGGAATTCGAAACGCTGGCCGGTGACGAGATCGACCAGCTTCTGAAGGACGGCAAGATTGACCGTCCTGAAGGATCGAGCGGCCCGGTTTCGGCCCGACCGATACGTGGCTCAGCAATTCCGAAAGCCGGCAAGCGCTTCAGCGGCAGTGGCGACGCGGCCCCACAAGGCGCATGAGAAGCAAAAAGTCCCTGGAAACCGAATAGAAATTCTGCCGTTTGGGAAATCGAGGGTTCCCATGTATTGTCACGTGCGGTCCGTCAGGACCGTTGATAACCCGTAATGTAGGGGAGAATGAAATGAGAAAGCTTTTGCTGGTGGGTTCGGCTCTCAGCCTTGGCCTGCTTGCCGCGTGCTCGCAGGAAGCGCAGGACGATGCCGACGCATCGCTCGACGCTGCCGGTGAATCAGTCGATGCCATGGGCGAGGCCGCGGCCACGACCGCCGGCGATGCGGTGGACGCTGCGGGCGAAGCCATCGACAATGCCGAGAATGCCGCTGATGAGGCAGCGACCGATGCTACCGACGGCGCCGAAGACGCCGCGGATGAGGCGACCGACGCCGCGCAGTAACTTCCCGGCGGAGCTTTATATTTCCAAACAAGGGCCGGGCAGCTTTGCTGCCTGGCCCTTTTCTTTGAGACCGCTACGCACTGAGCATCGTGCGCTTTGCCGCCCGGCGCATCGCCTGAGGTGGCTGGCCGAAAGCGCGCAGGAATGCCCGCCGCATACGCTCCGCATCGTTGAAGCCGGTAAGGACGGCAATCTGCTCGATCCGGGCGCCGGAATGTTCGACCTTCTCACGTGCCGTCTCCAGACGCAGCCTTTCGACCGCCTTTGCAGGTGAAAGCCCCACATCCTGACGAAAGGCACGGGAGAAGTTCCGGGGACTCATCGCCGCCCGCTCCGCCAGCACATCCACCGCCAGGCGGGCATCCAGATTCCTCCTTATCCAGTCGAGCAGGGGAGTGAATCTCCTTTGCTCCCCGTCCAGGCCGGCCAGGGCCGAAAACTGGGACTGCCCTCCCGGTCGGCGGAAATAGACGACCATCTCGCGCGCCACTTGCGCGGCCACCTTTTCGCCCATGTCATGCGCGATCAGCGCGAGGGCGAGATCGATTCCGGCGCTGATCCCCGCAGAAGTCCAGATGTCGCCGTCGCGCAGATAGATGCGATCGGGCTCCAATTGCACATCCGGAAACAGGCCGGCGAACTGCTCCGCGCGGCGCCAATGCGTGGTCGCCCGCCGATGATCCAGAAGGCCCGCCGCGGCAAGCAGCATGGAGCCGGAGCAGACGCTGCAAACCCGCCTGGCGGAGGACGCGGAGCGCTGGAGGAAGGCCAGAGTCTCGCCGCAAGTCATCGCCGCCTCGATGCCCACGCCGCCGGACACGATCAGCGTGTCGGGCACATCTGCCGCACCAGGATGCTCCGTATGGATCGGGACGCCCGAAGAGCTTTTGACGAGGCCTCCCTTCAGCGAAGCGACCGTCACACGGTAGCGGGACTTCCCGAAATGGCTGGCGAGCTCGAACGCGGTGATCGGCCCCGACGCGTCAAGGAGCTGAAAGTCTTCGAACACGAACACGCACACATTTCTGGCCATGGCCTGAAATGAGGGAACACTGTCATTTCGTCAATCGCGCCGATGCGCCATCCTTGCCAACGAAAGCATGATGGAGCGCCCGATGACATCGGCATATCGCATTCTGTTCGCAGTGTATGACGGGATGACCCATTTGGACTTCACCGGTCCGCACCAGTTCTTCAGCCATATGCCGGAGAGCGAAGTCACGGTCGCCAGTCTCGCCGGCGGGAATATCGCGTCGGACGGGCTGACCTTTGGCGATACGCGGCGGCTCGCAGAGGTGGAAAGCTGCGACCTGCTCTGCATCCCGGGCGGCCCGGCCGCTATGAAGGTCGCTCTGGACGAGGCTTTCCTGCGCGAGATCCGCAGGCTGGCGGCGAGTGCCTCCTACGTCACCGCAGTCTGCACCGGTTCGCTGATCCTGGGCGCGGCCGGCCTGCTGCGCGGGCGCCGCGCGGCGTGTCACTGGGCGTCACGCCACCTGCTGTCGCACTATGGCGCCCATCCGGAGGCAGCGCGCGTGGTTCAGGACGGGAATATAGTCACTGGCGGGGGTGTTACCGCAGGGATGGATTTCGCCTTGACCATGATTGCCGAAATTCGCGGGGAGCAGGCGGCGCGGGCGGTGCAATTGGCGCTCGAATACGCGCCCGAACCCCCATTCGATTCGGGTCGGCCGGAGCAGGCGCCAAAACAACTTGTCGAAAGCTTCAAGCGGCGTATGGCGCCCATTCTTGCGACCCGCGAAGCGGAAGTGCGCAAAGCCGCCGCTCGTCTGGGCTGAAGGTATGGAGGCAGGCCGAATCGCCTGCCGTTCCAATCAGCCGATCAGCCTTCGTAATCGGAACCGATCGACGTCGAGCGGGTCGGAGCCGCGGCAGTAATACGCAGCGCCTCGGCCGACTGGCTGAGCGAACCGATCTCGTCGGCCTCGTCCTCGTCGTCGGGCAACACACGCTGCAGCGACTGCGTCAGAGCTTCCTGCAGGTCCTTGGGCCTGACTGTCTGTTCCGCGATCTCGCGCAAGGCAACGACCGGATTCTTGTCGCGGTCGCGATCGATTGTCAGCTCCGCACCACCCGAAATCTCGCGAGCGCGCTGCGCTGCGAGCAGGACTAGATCGAAACGGTTGGGGACCTTGTCGACGCAATCTTCGACGGTAACGCGCGCCATGGGCACTCCGGTGGTTGGCTGCTGCTGGAAAGTGCCGCAAATAGGTTTGCGGGTGTCCAAAGTCAAGAAAATGCCGCCGCGCACCCCACTGCCACCCCTTGCCCGTGTCAGCCCCCTATGCTCTTTCGGGTGGCCATGGAGAGCGTGCAGAACGATCGGCCGGAAGCAGGCATCTATCGCAATCCGGAGCCCTTCTCCGTAACGGCGCAGGGGCTCGATCTTACCTTCTACCCTTCAGGTGCGGACAGGCTCGAGGCGCTGCTGGGCATGATTGCGCAGGCGCGCCGCTCGCTCAGGCTGTGCTTTTACATATTCGCGATCGATGATTGTGCGGCGATGGTGCGAGATGCTCTGACCGCCGCGGCCGAGCGCGGCGTGACGGTGACCCTGATCCTGGACGATTACGGATCGCTGGCGGATGACGACTTCCTTTCCTCTCTGATCGCGGCGGGCGGGAAGGTGCAGCGCTTCAGTGCCCGCTGGTCCGCGCGCTACCTGATCCGCAACCACCAGAAGATGCTGATCGTGGATGACACGGCCGCGCTCATCGGCGGCTTCAACATAGAGCAAGCCTATTTCGATCCGCCTGAAGAGAATGGGTGGAACGATCTGGCCGTGCGCGTGGAGGGCCGCGAGGTCATCCGTCTTGCCGAATGGTTCATGCTGTTGGAGGGCTGGACCAGCGGACGGCCGGTCAAACTGCTGGATGCACGCCGGCAAGCGAGCCGGTGGAATGCGGGGAGCGGGACTGTCCGCTGGCTTGTCGGCGGCCCGTCGCAGCGCCTCAGTCCGTGGGCGAGCTGCGTCCTCGGCGACATCGAGCGAGCGAAGCGCCTCGACATGATGGTCGCCTATTTCTCCCCCCGGCGCGGCATCGTGCGGCGGATCGCTCGCGTGGCCCAGCGAGGCAAGGTTCGGCTCATGCTGGCGGCCAAGTCGGACAATGCGGCAACGGTCGGGGCGGCGCGCTCGCTATACGGCAGGATGTTGCGGCGGGGGGCGGAGATCTATGAATTCGAGCCGTGCAAGCTTCACTCGAAACTGATCGTGGTGGACAGCGCCGTCTATATCGGATCGGCCAATTTCGACATGCGCAGCCTCTACATCAATCTAGAGATGATGCTGCGGATAGAGGATGCGGCCCTCGCGGAACGGCTGCGCGGCTTCATCGGCGAGCACATCCCCCATGCCACTCAGATCACTCCGCAGCTTCACGCGAGGCGGCGGACAAGCTGGAATCGATTCCGATGGTGGCTGTGCTGGTGGCTGGTGGCGGTCGCGGATTACACGGTAACGAGGAGGCTCAACCTTGGGCTGTGACGCGGCTCAGTCGTATTCGTAGCCACGTTGATCCTCCGCCAGATCGCTGAAGCGCGTGATCCGCGGCTCGAAGCGAAGCCGGATCTTGCCGGTCGCGCCATGGCGCTGCTTGGCCACGATCAGCTCAGCCAGGCCATAAACCCGCTCCATCTCCGCCGCCCAGGCTGCATGAGTATCATGGGTCTTGGCGTCGTCGCTTTCCACCGGGCGCTTGGGTTCTCGCGCGGCGACGTAATAATCTTCGCGGTAGACGAACCAGACCATGTCCGCGTCCTGTTCGATAGAGCCCGATTCGCGCAGATCCGAGAGCATCGGCCGCTTGTCATCGCGCTGCTCGACCGCGCGGCTCAGCTGTGACAGGGCGATTACCGGAACGTCGAGTTCCTTGGCCAGGGTTTTGAGGCCGCGGCTGATTTCCGAGATCTCGTTGACGCGGTTGTCGTTCGCCCGCCCGGTGCCCTGGAGGAGCTGGAGATAGTCGACGATGATGAGGCCAAGGTCATGCCGTCGCTTCAGGCGCCGCGCGCGGGTGCGTAGCGCCGCAATCGAGAGCGCGGGCGTGTCGTCGATGAAGAGCGGCAACTCGGCGAGCCGCTGGCTGGCATAGGACAGCTTCTGAAAATCGTCGCGGCTTATCTTGCCCATGCGCAGCGCCTCCGACGAAATACCCGCCTGCTCCGAAAGGATGCGCGTCGCGAGCTGATCGCTCGACATTTCGAGGCTGAAGAACGCCACCGCGGCGCCGACCGATTTCTCGATTCCGTCCGCACGGTCGCGCAGCAACCGGTCCGCAGCATTGAAGGCAATGTTCGTGGCAAGCGAGGTCTTGCCCATACCCGGGCGGCCGGCAAGGATGATCAGGTCGGAAGGATGCAAGCCACCGATTTTCTCGTTGACGCTGGTAAGCCCGGTGGTTGTTCCCGAGATATGGCCCCCGGAGTTGATCGCCATCTCGATCATGCCGAGCGCCTTGTGCGTGGCGAGGCCAAAGCTTTGCGCCTCATTCTGGCCCGATGCGCCTTCGGCAACCTTGAACAGCGCCGCTTCGGCCTGTTCGATCTGCTCCATCGGCGCCACATCCTGAGACGTATCCAGCGCCCCTTCCACCAGATTGCGGCCGACGCTCACGAGCTCGCGCAGGAGCGCCAGATCGTAGATCTGCTGGGCAAGCTCGCGCGGAGCGAGAAGCCCCTGCCCATCCGCGGTGAGCCGCGCGAGATAAGCGACCCCGCCCAGTTCCCTCAGCGCCTCGTCGGCCTCAAAATAAGGCTTCAGGGTCACGGGCGTGACCACGGCGTTGCGATCGAGCAGCGTCAGGATCCGTTCGAATACGCGGGCATGCACAGGCTCGAAGAAATGTTCGGGCCGGATAGGAACCGCGAGCTCCTCGATCACCCGGTTGTCGATCAGCACAGCGCCGATGAACGCGGCCTCCGCTTCGATATTGGCGGGCAGCGTGCGGACGGGCATGTCGGAGCTGTTTCGGATCAGGAGGTCTTCTTCGGCCATCGGGCCTCCATGCGCCGGCCTGGGGATCAAACGCAAGCTGGTGAACGGCCCGCTCGAGCCTTTGCGGCTGTGGATATCGGGGATGGATAGTTCCGCTTGCCGCCCCTCGCTGCAGGTGCGAAAGGATTCGCCGGAGACATGGCCGATCACCGCATCTCGCATATCCAGCTCGACGAGGCCACGATCCTGTGGCGCAATGCCGACATAGAGCAGGAACGGCAGGTCGCAATCTTCGACTTGATCGAGGAGAACAGCTTCAAGCCCAGGCGCCTCGCGGCCGCCGGACGAGAAGGACCCTGGCGGCTCGCACTTGCGGTACGTGACGGGCGGCTGGCGCTTCAGATTGCGGAGGATGGCTGCGCTGCCGATCCAGGCACCGCCACCGAAACACTGCTGATAGGGCTGGCGCGGTTTCGCCGCCCGATCAGGGAATATTTCGCTATTTGCGATTCCTATTACCAGGCGATCCGGAAAGCCTCGGCGCGCGAGATCGAAACGATCGACATGGCGCGGCGCGCGATCCACGATCAGGCGGCACGGCTGCTGCTGGAGCGCCTGGAGGGCAAGGTCGAAACCGATTTCGCGACGGCACGGCGGCTCTTTACCCTGCTCTGCGTGCTGCATATCAAGGGCTAGGGGCATGCCAGTTAACGGCCCTTGGCGTCCCGCGTCTGCGCGCAGGGCCTGGATCTCTTAGCCGGAGCGAAGGATGGGCAGGAAGAAGCGGTTCTCCGCGCGCTGGCGAATCATGGCGGCCGTCCTGCTGGCCGCACTTGTCGGCGGCGCTTACGCATGGTGGCAATTCATCCATTGGACACCTCCGCGTGCGGCGTGGCCAATGCAGGGGATCATCATCGGCGCGCGCGACCTGCCCGACAGCGGTCCGGGAGTGAACTTCGTCGCGTTCAAGGCAGTCGGCGCGGACTTTGCCTATCTCGAAGCGAGCCGCGGTGCCACGGCGCGCGATCCGACCTTCGCCCGCAACATTACGGCGGTGCGCGCGGCGGGCCTGCCGGCTGGCGCCGTGCACCACTACGATCCATGCATTCGCGCAGACCTGCAGGCGGCCAACTTCGTCACCGTCGTTCCACGAGACGATGCACTCCTTCCTCCGGCGATCGAGCTGGATGAGACGGCGGACGGATGCCAGGAGCCGGTGAGCGATGCAGCTGTCGAAAGCGAGTTGATGACCTTCATCAATCAGGTGGAGGGCCACTCAGGCAAGCCGGCCCTGCTCAAGATCTCGCGCCGGTTCGAGGAGCGCTACCACCTCGCCAACGCGATAGACCGCAATCTGTGGCTCTCGCGAGACCGCTTCCAGCCCGACTATGCAGGGCGGCCATGGGCCTTGTGGACGGCCAATTCGGCGCTACGATCCGAAGCGAGCGATGTACCGGTACGCTGGGTTGCCGTGCAGCCCTGAGCGCGGGCGATCCGCCACGATGGAGCAGGCATGAGCGACGATTCGGACCGTGACGAGCTGATCGTGGCCGCCAGGCGCGCAATGGAGAATGCCTGGGCACCATATTCCAATTTCCGCGTCGGGGCGGCCCTGCGGTTTGCCGATGGAACCGTGGTCACCGGCACCAATGTCGAGAATGCGAGCTACGGTCTGTCGCTCTGCGCGGAAACGGTCGCTGTGGCAAAGGCGATGGATGATGGCCATCGCGGAGGTCTGGAGGCGGTGGCGGTGATCGGCAACGCGGCCGAGCCGGTCATGCCCTGCGGCCGCTGCCGGCAGGTGCTGTTCGAGCTGGCGGATATCGGCGCCACCGACCCTGTCATCTGGTGCGCCAGCGAGACCGACGCTGTCAGCACGCGCCTGTCCGAATTACTTCCGCACGCTTTCGGTCCTGGCAATCTGAGGCGCGGGAGCTGAAACGATGGAGCTGAACGAGGGCGCGTCGATCGCGGTCATCCATAGCGAGATCCTCCTGCGCCTTGGCGCGGCGGCGGTGATCGGCCTGCTGCTGGGCATCGACCGCGAACTGCGCGGACATGCCGCCGGACTGCGCACGCACGGCCTGATCTGCTTTTCGGCCGCAGCCATGACGGTATCCCTCATCGCGCTTTATCTTCAGCTGAGCGGCGACGGAACGGTAACGCGGATGGACCCGCTGCGCATCTTCGAGGCTACCGGCGCCTTCATCGGCATAATCGGCGCCGGCCTGATCGTGTTCAGCAGGGGCCAGATTCACAATCTGACGACGGCGGCGCATCTGTGGCTTGCGGCGATCATCGGCATCGCCTGCGGCGCCGGACAATGGCCGCTGGTACTCGTATGCGGTGCGATCAGCATTATCATGCTCACCCTGCTGCGCGTGGTGGAGGACAAAGCCGCCAAGCGGCGGCTGGACGAAGAAAACGCCGCTCGCCTCGATCGCAGCGAAGCCGGCCGGGATTGACGCGGGAAACGGCGCCGCGCTTTGCTCGAACGATTCCCGTGGACGGTCGTGCCAGCCCCTTGCCCACGGCATTGCTCTCGGCAATCAGGTCTCCATGGCGATTCTCAGCGATAGATGGATCAGGAGCGAAGCCCGGCGCGGGATGATCGAGCCTTTCGTGGAGCACCAGCGGCGCGAAGGTTGCATTTCCTACGGCCTTTCCTCCTACGGCTATGACGCGCGCGTGGCGGACGAGTTCAAGATCTTCACCAATGTCGACAATGCCGTTGTCGATCCGAAGAACTTCTCCTCCAACAGCTTCGTCGACCGCAAGACGGACGTCTGCGTGATCCCGCCGAACAGCTTCGTATTGGCGCGCACGGTCGAGTATTTCCGTATCCCGCGTGACGTGCTGGTGATCTGCCTCGGCAAGTCGACTTATGCGCGCTGCGGCATCATCGTGAATGTCACGCCGCTGGAGCCCGAATGGGAAGGTCACGTGACGCTGGAATTTTCCAACACCACCCCCTTGCCTGCAAAAATCTACGCGAATGAAGGCGCATGCCAGTTCCTCTTCCTGCAGGGTAACGAGCCGTGCCAGACGAGCTATGCCGACCGCTCGGGCAAATATATGGGGCAGCAGGGCGTAACGCTGCCCAAGCTGTAGGTCAGAAGCTTGCCCGGACGCTGAGTTTGAGGTTGCGGCCGGCGAGCGGCACGAAATCCTTCGTGAAGCTCGCATGCCGGCGGCCTTCAACATCGAACAAATTGTCTGCCTGCAGCAGAAGGGTGAAGTTCTCGGTTCCCGTCAGCGGATGCCAGGCGAGCGAGAGGTTCACCTGCGCAAACCCATCGGTCGGGGTCTCGGCAGGGGCGACGCGGGTCTGCTCGCCCGTCCATTGCACCTCCGCCCGCGCGTCGAAGTCGCCCATCCGCGCCTCCAACGCGCCGAGCAGGCTGAGCGGAGGGATTCTCGGCACGGGCGTTCCATCGGACAGGGTGGCCCGCACATAATCCCCGCGCAGGTCGGCCAGCAGCGTGAAGTCGCCCGAACGATACAAGGGCGCGGAGAGTTCGCCTTCGATTCCGAAATGCTCCGCGTCCTGCTGAAGGAAGTTGTAAACGGGCAGTCCGTCTTCCTCCTCGCCTGCCCCGGCAAGGAAGATGAAGCCGTCGAACCAGTTCTTGTACACGCTGACGCTCACCGACGCCGGGCCGACGTTGCCGCGCAGATAGGTTTCGACACCCCAGGCGCCTTCCTTGCCCAAAGCGGAGTTGCCGATCTCGAATTGCTGGGTGGCGATATGCGGACCGTTGGCGAAGAGTTCCTGCGCCGATGGGGCTCGTTCGGCACGTGAGCCATTGAGGCCGACGCGCAGATTGCCCGCCAGATCGTAGGAGAGGCCGAGCGAGGCCGAAACGGCGCCGAAGTCGCGTGACAGACCAACCGCATCGGACGCGATCTTCGTATGCTCGTAGCGCCCGCCAAGCTCGAGTTCGGCGGAGCCTAGTGCCACTTCCTGCAGCGCGAAGATCCCGAACCGGTCCGTCTTGTTCGGTGGGACGAAGGCTTCCTCACCCGTTGCCTTGAAATCCTGGTGGAACAGATCTGCGCCCACGGACCCGCTCCAGCCCGCGCGGTCGGATTGCACCAGTTCCACGCGTCCCTCGACGCCGGAGACGTCGAATACGGTGCCGATCTCGTCTCCTTCGAATTCGGTGTGGCTGTAATCGCTGTAGCCCCAGCGCGTACGGAGCTCGTCAAACAGGCCATCGCCGAGGTCGATCACGCCGCGCAGATCAGCGCGGTATTTCCGCATCCCGATCGAGACATTCGCCTCGTCGTGTTCATGCTCCCCCTCATGCCCCTCGTCGTGATCGGTTGCCGCGTGATCCCCGCCCTCATGCTCATGGACATGGCCACTACCGGGCAGCCCCGGAACCCCATAATTGGTGTCGTAATAGCCGAAAGAGAGCCCAAGGCTGCTATTGCCGGAGAAGAACCCGATGCCGCTTCCCAGGCTGTAGGTCTCTGTCCAGCTGTTGGGCAGGATCCCTTGGATCGACGCAGCCTCGCGCAGTTCCTCCGCCTCCTCCAGATGTCCTTCTTCCTGTTCCTCCGCCGCGCTTGCCAGAAGCTCGGAGCGAAGAGCGGGTGAGGCAACATAGCCGGGCACGTCCAGGTTACCGGTCTTGTGCCACGAACCGTCAATATGGAAGGCGACGCTGCTGCCGAGCGGGATGTCGAGCGAAGCCCCCGCTTCGCGCCGGTCATAAGCGCTGTCCACGGCAGCGATCGCATCGAGATGAAGCGGCTCGTCCGGAACGCGCGGCGGAAGGCGCTTGCCGATCACGTTCACTGCGCCTCCGATCGCCTGACTGCCGTAAAGCAGCACTGCCGGGCCGCGCAGCACCTCGATCCGTTCGGTCAGCAGCGGGTCGATCGTCACCGCATGATCGGCAGAGGTGCTTGCCGCGTCGATCGCACCGAGGCCATCGGTAAGCACGCGCACGCGGTCGCCAGAGAAGCCGCGCAGTACCGGCCGCGACGCACCCGGAGAGAAGCTGGTCGCGGAAACCCCCGGCAGCTTTGCCAGCACTTCGCCGAGTTGCGCGCCAAGATTGCGCTGCAGTTCCGCGCCCTGCACGACTGAGCTACCTGCGAGCATGTCCAGCCGCGCAAGGCCCGGCGCACTGACGACGATCTCGCCATGGAAGTCGTCGGTCGGTTCGGTATGGGCAGAGGACGCGTCTCGCGGCTCGTCCTCCTGCGCGTCCTGCGCCGATGCCGGATTGAAGGGTAAAAGGATGGCTGCTGCAAGAAGCAGGGAGCGGTGCGGCATGGTGGATGACTCCCGAACGATATTGACGTTATAACATCTCCTAGATTTTTTCTGGCGCGCGCGCAAGCCACTGACAGGAGGGCTAGAAACACCGCTCCAGGCCGTGCGCCACAGCTGGTCAAACGCTGCTGCTTCCAACCACCGGACTTCGGCGCCTTTCGCTTATTGGCTAAAGCGCGCAGACGATTTTTGGTGGCAAGACAGTCACGCCGCGACGACCCACCCGCGAAACGAAAACCCGGCATAGAAGAGCGCCGGGTCGGAAAAGCCGGCGTCGCGGAGGATCGCTTCCTCCTCTTCGGCGGACATGATGCGCAGATGTTCCGCCATGCTTGCAGCTGACATGGCCGTCTGCGCGGGATCGGCGCGCGGACCGCCCGCGAACGCCGCCGATCGTGCCAGCCAGCGGACGGGATCGGCGCCGGCCGGATAGCTGTGATGCGCGACGATCAGCGGCGCGCCCCGCTTCAGCCGCCGATATATCTCCCGCAGGGTATGATGCCGCTCCTCCTTCGTCAGGAAGTGCAGGGTGAGCAGGCAGGTCGCACCGTCGAACGGTCCCGCCGGTGCGGCATCGACATAACCCTGCTGCAACGCGACGCGCGATCGTAGCGGCCCCAGGATGCTGCGTGCTGCGTCGAGCATCTCGGAGGAAGGGTCCACACCGACAAAGCGCCAATGCGCCCGTGCCGCCGCGAAAGCCTTCAGCTCGAGGCCCCCGCCCGCGCCCACAACCAGGATGTTCGCCTTCTCCGGCGCATGCTCCGCCAGCAGAAGCATCGCCATGCGATGGAGATCGGCAAAGCCGGGCACCTTGCGCGGCGTGCCTTCCGCGTAACCGGAAACCATCGCCGGATCGGTGAATGGCCGCATCGGGTCCATAGCTCAGCCGAACACAAGCGCACGGCCGGCGCCCATGACGACGACGGTGCCATCACACCGCATGGTTGCTCTCCAAAGCAGGCGATCCGCCGCGCTCGACAAGGCGCGTGTGAAAATCGGCACTCAGCGTAGCCAGAGAAATCTCGCCGAACCGGCGCAGGAGAAGCGCCTCGGCTTCATCGAAGGCATCGCCGAGCGCGGCGTTGACGGCCTGTTCGACAATGCAGCCGGGCGCATCGGTGCGGTTGCCCATTGCCAGCAGTTCGGGCCGTCCCAGCGCATCGTAAATGTCGCGCAGCGTGACCGCGCCGAGATCGCAGGCAATCGTCCAGCCGCCGCCATGGCCCTTTTCGGATCGCACGTAGCCGCGGTCACGAAGCCCCGCCATGATCCTGCGGATCACCACGGGATTCGTGCTCATGGCCCGGGCCAGCGCCTCCGACGTGATCGGACCGGTCTGCTCGGCCATGTGAAGCAGGACGTGAAGCACGCCCGAAAGCCGGCTGTCTCTCCTCATGCAACTCTATATGTTGCGAGAATCATCCGACATCAAGCCGTTTCGAACGGCCCGATCTCACTCTGGCGGGAGCTGGTAGTCGAGGCGCGGTTCCCAGGTGTCGTCAAACAGGTCGGGCAAGCCGGAATCGGCGATTACCACACGCTTGGTGATCTTCCACTTGCCATCCCGCTTCACCAACCGGTCGAATTCGCGGCCCTGCTCGATAAAGCGCGGCGGGCCCTTGATCGATTCGTTCAGCGTCTGCGTCCACAGGAACTGCGCGGTCGCCTTGTCGCCATCCACCTCAATCAGGAAGTTGGAGAGGATCATGCGGAAGGTGCCGGTCAGCCGCGGCTTGTCTTCCCCCACTGCCTTGTAGAGCTCGCGCGTTTCATCGAAACCGGTGGTCACGATGCCGTTGATGTCGAGTTCGAACTGCTCGTCGAAGAAATGCTCGAACCCCTTGCTGCGGATGCCGCCGGAGAAATAATCGATGCACATCTCCTCGATCACCTTGCGGTCGATCAGCGCCTGCACCGCTGCCTCCATCGATCCTGCCTTGTCCATTGCCTCGCTCATATCAGTCCTTCCCAATTCCTAAACATGTTAAGCGGTCTAGCGCGATTGGCGGTGCTGGCAAGAGGCTCCGCTCCGGGCTCGTCCCGTTCAAGTTGAGCCGGAACGAGCCAGCCTTTCCTTGTTTGCTGTCAATTCCGAGTCGGCAGGTGATGCCATTTGCCTCGAAATCGCTCTAGGCCGCCGCCGACGCGGATGCCGGGAGGTAGCGCGTAATCGCATCGAGCGCCTGCGGACATAGGCGTCCTTCTGTCCCACGGGGGCCACGTAATGCATCGCTTCCTCGGCCTCGGCGATCCCCGCCAGGCGGGCGATCATCCACGTCGCGAGATATTGCGCGGAGAGGCAGCCGCCTGCCGTCGCGATATTGCCATGGGCAATGAACGGCGCGTCGATCACTTGCACGCCCGCTTCGATGACCCAGGGCTTGGTGGTGAGGTCGGTGCAGGCTGGCAAGCCTCCCAGCAGACCGAGTCTGGCGAGCAGCAGCGTGCCGGAGCATTGCGCACCGACGAGCTGGGTGGAGGGATCGATCGCGATGCGCGACAGCATATCCGTATCCTGCGCGATCTCACGCGTCCTGATCCCGCTGCCGACCAGAACCGCATCGGCATCGGCCGCGAAATCCAGCGGCTGCTGGCGCCGCACCGTGACCCCGTTCATGGACGTCACTTCCGGCGTCGGCGATGTGATCGATATCCAGAAATTTTTGCGGGCGGTCAGCGGGAGAGCTGGTACACCGCGTATTCGGCGCGCCAGTTTGCATTTGCGGGGCCGATCTCCCGGTCATGGGTGAAGAACCAGCTCCGCTCGATCCGGGCTCCCTTGCGGTCAAGCAGGTCCTGGAAATCGGCGATGGTGAGCTGGTGGATATTCTCGGTCTCGTACCAGCTTACCGGCAGATGGCGGGTGATCGGCATCCGGCCGTTGATGAGCAGCGAGAAGCGCATCCGCCAATATGCGAAATTGGGGAAGGAGACGAAGGCCCGGCGGCCGACGCGCAGCAATTCGTCGAGCATCCGGTCGGGCCGCTCGGCGGTTTGCAGCGTCTGGCTCAGGATCGCGACGTCGAAGGCGCCGTCGGGATAATATTCGAGATCGCGATTGGCATCGCCCTGGATCGCCGAGAGCCCCTTGGCGACGCAGAGCTGGACCTTCTCGGGGCTGATCTCCATTCCCCGGGCATCGACCCCGCGCCCGTCGCGCAGCGCCGCCATCAGCGTGCCGTCGCCGCAGCCGATGTCGAGCACGCGCGCGCCCGCCGGGACATGCTCGGCGATCACCGCCAGGTCGGGCCGCAAGACGCTCATGCGTAAACGTCCGGATAATGGCGCTCCATCGCCCGCTCCGGATACGTCAATTCGCGCCAGCCGAATTGCCGGTAGAGATCGTGAGCATCGAGCGTGAACAGCAGCCAGCGGCGCAATCCCTGAAGCTCCGGATGATCATGGAGGTGGGCGATCATCGCCTTGGAAAGGCCGAGGCCACGATGCTCCTCCAGCACGTAGACATCCGCGAGGTAAGCGAAGGTGGCACGGTCGGTGATGACCCGCGCCATGGCCACTTGCCGCCCTTGATGGAGCACGGCCACGCACAGGCTGCCCGCGATCGCCCGCTCGAGTGTTTCAAGCGGAATGCCCTTCGCCCAGTAGCTGCGCGTGAGATATTCATGCGCCGCGGCGGCATCAATCCGCGCCGGATCGCCCGTCAGCTCGTATCCGGCGGGCAGCGCGCTCATTCGAGGAAGCCCTTGATCACCCCGTCGAGCGCCGGCACGTCGAGCAGGAAGCTGTCATGCCCGTACGGGGCGGAAAGCTCGACGAAGCTCACCGGTGCGGCCGCGGCGTTGAGCGCATGGACGATGTTGCGCGATTCGGCCGTGGGATAGAGCCAGTCCGTATCGAAGCTGATCAGGCAGAAACGCGCGCGGTTTCCGGCGAAGGCATCGGCCAGCCTTCCGCCATGCTCCTCCGCCAGGTCGAAATAATCCATCGCCCTGGTGATGTAGAGATAGGAATTGGCATCGAAGCGCGTGGTGAAGCTCAGACCCTGATGCCTGAGATAGCTTTCGATCTGGAAATCGGCATCGAAGCCGAAGCTGATCGCCGTCCGGTCCTGCAGCCGGCGGCCGAATTTCGCAGTCAGCCCGGCTTCGGAAAGATAGGTGATATGCGCCGCCATGCGCGCCACGGCGAGGCCGGCGTCGGGGGATTTGCCGTCGGCGTAGTAATCGCCCGAGCGCCAGTTGGGATCGGCCATGATCGCCTGGCGTCCGACTTCGTGAAAGGCGATGTTCTGCGCCGAATGGCGCGCCGTGGTGGCGATGCCGAGCACGCGGCGGGTCCGCCCCGGATAGCTCGCGGCGAAGCTCAGTGCCAGCATTCCGCCCATTGATCCGCCGATCACCGCATGAAGCGTGTCGATGCCTAGTGCATCGAGCAGCGCCACCTGCGCGCGAACCATGTCGCGAATGGTGATCACCGGGAAGCGCATGCCATAGGGCTTGCCGTCCGGCGCGAGGCTTGCGGGGCCGGTGGAGCCCATGCAGCCGCCAATCACATTCGCGCAGATTACGTGGAAGCGATCGGTATCGATCACCTTGCCCGGGCCGACCGATTGCGACCACCAGCCGGGCTTGCCGGTGATCGGGTGCGGGCTGGCGACGTGCTGGTCCATGGTCAGCGCGTGGAAGATCAGCACGACGTTCGATTTGTCGGGCGCGAGCTCGCCATAGGTCTCGTAAGCGATCTCGGCATTTTCCAGCACTTGCCCGCTATCGAGCATGAGCGCGTTCGGGAGAGTGAATATACGGCTGGTCGAGTCGAGAAACGTTGCCATTGCTGCTTGCGGCTTGGGCGAGGGCAAGCGGGCTGTCAATCGCGCAAGAACGGCGCTATGCGCCCGCGCATATGCAGAACCAGCCAGCCCCCAAGCCCTGGATCGAGGCGATCCATGCCTATGTGCCCGGAAAGTCGCGCGCGGCGGACGGGCGCGAGCTGATCAAGCTCTCGGCCAATGAGAACCCGCTCGGCACCAGTCCGGCGGCGCTGGAGGCGCGTGCGGCGGCCGCCGCGCCTTCGCTCTACCCCGATCCCGACAGCACCGCGCTGCGCGAAGCGCTTGGCCGGCTGCACGGCATCGATCCCGCGCGGATCGTCTGCGGCACCGGCTCGGGCGAGCTCCTGACCATCGCCGCCAGCGCCTTTGCCGGGCCGGGGGACGAAGTGCTCTATGTCCGCTACGGCTTCTCGCTTTACGAGATCGCCGCGAGGCGCTGCGGCGCGACTCCCGTCGAGGCCCCGGATGCCGATTACGGCACGGATATCGAGGCGCTTCTGGCGCTGGTCAGCGAGCGCACCAGGGTGATTTTCCTCGCCAATCCGAACAACCCTACGGGCAGCTTTCTCACCCGGGCGGAGCTGGCGCGGATCCACGCCGCCCTGCCCCCGCAGGTGCTGCTGGTGATCGACCAGGCTTATGCCGAGTATGTCGCCCCCGAAGATGATGACGGAGGGCTGGAGCTGGCCGCGAGGCACGCCAATGTGCTGGTCACGCGGACATTCTCCAAAGCCTACGGTCTGGCCGGCGAACGCGTGGGATGGGCCACCGGCGCAGGCGAGCTGATCGAAGTGCTGAACCGCATCCGCGGCCCCTTCAACGTCAGCAATGCGGCACAGGCCGTGGTCACCGCGGCGGTTGAAGATCAGGGCTTCGTCACGCGCTCACGCGAACACAACCGCGCCGAGCGCGCGCGCTTCGTCGAGGCGATCCGCTCGCTGGGAAATCGCGGATTGCGCGCCTTGCCGAGCGAGGCCAATTTCGTGCTCGTGCTCTTCGAAGGAACCTTGACCGCCAAGGACGCGCATGACGCGCTGGCTGCGCGCGGCTATGCGACGCGCTGGCTGCCGGGCCAGGGCCTGCCGCAGGCACTCCGCATCACGATCGGCACCGCAGAGCAGATGGCCGAAGTCGCCGCGATCCTTCACGAACTTGCAGGGAACGCCGCGTGAACCCCGGTCCCGCAGGTTTCAGGCATGTCGCGATCATCGGCCTCGGCCTGATCGGCGGCTCGATCGGCCTCGCGGTGCGGGAGTTCCTCCCCGGTATCCGCACGAGCGGCTATGACGTGGATCCTGCCACGCGCAAACGCGCGGCGGAGCGCGGGCTCGCGGACACGATCTCCGCCAGCGCAGCCGAGGCGGTGCAGGGGGCCGACCTCGTGATCCTGTGCGTGCCGGTGGGCGCAATGAGCGAGGCCGCGCGCGAGATCGCCGACGCCCTGCCCGCGCATGCGGTGGTGAGCGATGCCGGATCGTCCAAGCAGACCACCTATGAGGCGCTGGCCGCGGCGCTGCCGGACCACTGCATCCTTCCCGCCCATCCGGTCGCCGGGACCGAGAATAGCGGGCCGGACGCGGGCTTCGCCACGCTGTTCCAGCAGCGCTGGTGCATCATCACGCCGCCCGCCGGCGCAGACCCGGTGCAGGTCTCGCGCCTCGTCGCCTTCTGGGAATCGCTGGGCGCCATGGTCGATACGATGGACCCCAAGCACCACGACCTGGTGCTGGCGGTCACCAGCCATATCCCGCATCTGATCGCCTATACGATCGTCGGCACCGCATCGGACCTCGAAGAGGTCACGCGCAGCGAAGTGATCAAATATTCCGCCGGCGGCTTTCGCGATTTCACGCGCATCGCGGCCTCCGATCCGACCATGTGGCGCGACGTGTTCCTCAACAATCGCGACGCGGTGCTGGTGATGCTGCAACGTTTCCTGGACGATCTCGCTTCGCTGCAGGACGCGATCCGGGATGGCGACGGAGACGCGCTGTTCGATCTTTTCACCCGCACCCGCGCCATTCGCCGCTCGATCGTGGCGCTGGGGCAAGACGACGCCCGGCCTGATTTCGGCCGCAAGGACCACAGCAGCCAGGCTCGTTCCCCTAAACAGGACGATCTTTAGGAGGGGCCGTTCAGCGCATTGATGGCGGCGTGGACCCGCGCCTCCACCTCCGCGCGGGGAAGGTTTGGCGGAATCGCCTCTCCGAAGCGCAGCGTGATCGTTCCCGGCTTCTTCCAAACCCGGTGGTAGAGCGGCCCGCTGTCGAGAGCGACGGGCACCACTGGCAGGCCGAGCGCCTTGTACAGCCCGGCAAAGCCCGAACGCAGCTGCCGCCGCTCCCCATGCGGCACGCGCGTTCCTTCGGGAAAGATCGCCAGCGACCGCCCGCTCGACGCATAGTGCCGCGCCTGGACCAGCATCGCGCGCAGCGCCCTGGCGCCGTCCGCCCGCGCCACCGGCACTGCCCCGTAAACCCGTGCCGCACGCCCCCAGCCGGGGATCGAGAACAGCTCCTGCTTGGCGAAGATCACCGGCCGGTGAAGCGAGACGGCGATGTCGATCGCCTCGAAGAAGCTCTCATGCTTGAACGCATAGAGCACCGCGCCGGGCGGCCGCCTGCCTTCTTCGCGGATCGTGATGCCCAGGATTCGCTGCACGCAAGCGCGATGGAAGGCAGACCAGCGATCGGCCACTCGGCGCAGGCCCTCATCCGAAAAAGGCAGCACGCAGACCGCGGCGAGAACCCAGGCCACCGACAACCCATAGAACGCCGCATAGAAGGCGAGGCTGCGCACGACGCTTCCCAATGGCGTCACCCCGGCCAGATACGTGACAGCATGCTGACGACCAGCTTGTTGTATTCGAGGAACAGGATTCGGAGCGAGGGACGTGAGGGTACCGCGTCTTCCACGACCCGGACATCCGCTGGAATAACGGCATCGAGCTCCAGCGCGGCGCGGCGCATATGCCAGTCGGTGGTGACCAGCCGCAGCGAGGCAACCTCGCGTTCCTCCAGCCATTCTGCCGTCTCGGCAGCGTTGCCCTTGGTGTCGACCGCGGCAAAGCCCAGCGTGATGCAGCAGTCCATCAATTGGCGGCTGACCCGGTATTCGGCGGCGAATTCGCGCGGCTTCACGTCGGGGTCCACGCCCGTCACCAGAAGCTGTTTCGCCTGCCCTGCGCGGAGCATTTCCAGCCCGCGGTCGATCCGCCCCCCTCCGCCGGTAGGAACCACGATCGCATCGGTCTCCAGCTCCCCAACCGGCTGGGGCAGGAAGACGGCGAAGGCAATGAAGCCAAGCGTCCAGACAAGCACGATGGCGGCAGGGATGCGCAGGATCACAGCATACGCCTCAATACGGCCAGCACCGTCACCCGCGCGGTCAGCATCGCGATCAGGACACCTGCCACCGGGATTGCGGCGATCACCAGCCAGTCCTGCCAGCGCATCCCGCCCACGGCAACCATGCCGGAACCCAGCGCGGCGAATTGCCGCCCCAGAAGGAGCACGGCGGCCGTCCCGAGAGCAACCCCGGCGAGCCCGCCAAGGAATGCGTCGATACCCACCGAGCGCTGGAATATCCGAGCGATCTGGCGGTCCGTCCCTCCAAGGAGGTGAACGGTCTCGATCGTCTGGCGATTGGTGCCGAGCGCACTTCTCGCCGCGAGCCAGACCGCCGCCGCACTGGTTGCCGCAAGCAGCAGGACGAGCGCGATCGCGAGCAGCTGCAAGGACCTGATCGCGGAGAAGACCGGCGCCAGCCAGCTCGCCTGCGCGTCGACCCGCGCAGATGGCGCCGCAGCGGCGAGAAGCGACCTTACCTCGGCAAGCCGCCGTTCCGTCACTGGCCCTTCCAGCCGCACGTCGATCAGCGCCGGTATCGGGATCGCCTCGCCAATTGCGCCCGCCCCCTCCGACACTGCGTCGCCCAGCCATGGCTCGACCAGCGCCTCAAGCTCCGTATCCGGCACGCGCCGCACTTCGTCCACACCGCCAAGATTGGCAAGACGCGACACCGCGATCTCCGCCTGCCGGTCTCGCTCGATCGCCCCGGCCTCGACGATCTGCACCGTCAGCCCTCCCGAAAGCTCCGCCCGCGCCGCATCGGCCATGTTGTTCAGGGCGAGCCCCCCGGCCGCGGCAATGGTCGTCATCGCGATCATGATCGCGATCACCCAGGGCACGGGGCCGGAAAGCCGCGCCTGCGGAACCAGCTGCGCCGTGCGGTCCGGCCCGAGGCCCGGCAGCTTCATGCTTCGCCTGCCCCGCGGCGCCGCGGGGGGTAGCGCAAGGCGCCCGTAGGATCGCTCAGGCGCCCTTTTTCCAGTCGCATGATCAGCGATTCCGGGACCTTCTGCAGCAGGTGGACGTCGTGCGTGGCGACCACCACGGTCGTTCCCAGGCGGTTGAGCGCCTCGAACAGGCGCAGGAGCTTCAGCGCCATCTCGGGGTCGACATTGCCGGTCGGTTCGTCCGCCACCAGCAGGTCGGGCCTGCCGATCACCGCGCGCGCGATCGCCACGCGCTGCTGCTCTCCGCCCGAAAGCGTCGCCGGGCGAGCCTCCGCGCGGTCGGCCAGCCCGACCCAGTCGAGCATGTCTGCTACGGCGGGCTCGATCTCGCTTTCCCGCCGGCCCGAGACCCGCAGCGGCAAGGCGACATTGTCATGCACCGAAAGATGCGGGACGAGGTGGAAATCCTGGAACACGACGCCCAGCCGCCTGCGGAAGGCAGGCAAGGCCCCCCGGGGCAGCGTGATGACGTCGCTTCCGAACATGCGGATCATGCCGCGCGAAGGGCGCTGCGCGAGATAGAGCAGCTTCAGCAGGGATGTCTTGCCCGCGCCGCTCGCCCCCGTGAGGAAATAGAAACTGCCGGGGAAGAGCGTGAAGGACACGTCGCTCAGCACTTCCTTGCTCGTGCCATAGCGCAGTCCGACATTCTCGAACTGCACGATATCCCCCCGCCCCTCGATCATATGGGATCGGAGGCGGGCCAGCTGCGCGCGAAGGAGGCAAGTTCAGGCATCGCGGCTGGGCTATAGCCGGTGATCGATGTGGAAAAAAGCCACTGCGCTGCTTGCGGCGCAGGCGGAGGCCTTGTTGGCCAACCCGGCAGATGCTTAAGCTTGTTCCGCCATGATCATCGCCTGCCCAGCTTGCGCGACGCGCTACGTCGTACCGGACAGCGCGATCGGCATCCATGGACGCACCGTCCGCTGCGCCAAATGCCGCCATAGTTGGTTTCAGGAAGGGTCGGACAGCCTGATCCCCCCGCCGCCCGTGGCCGTGGACACGCCTCCACCGGCGCCTCCCCCACCCCCCGCGCCAGCGTCGGCGCCCCCCCTTCCGCCGGAGCCGGCCGCACAGGCCGAGCCGGAGCCGGCAGGCGGCGCGGCGAAGAGCGAGATCGAAGCGGAGCAGAGCGCCGCCCCGCCGGAGCCGCCTGCCCCATCCAGGCCGGCGGAGCATGTCGGCGCGCCGCCGAGCGCCTTTGCAGCCGAAGACCTTCCGCCTCCCCCCGCGCCCCGCATTCGCGTGGCCGAGCCGCAGGCCGAACATTCGCCGTTCGATCCCGAGCCGCCCTTCCGCCCGCGCCGCAACACGATCAAGCTGTGGACCTATGCCGCTGTGGTCTTTGCCGTCTTCGCGCTGGGGACGACGGCCGCGGTCAGCTATTGGGGCGTGCCCGACTGGGTGCCAGTGAACCGCCCCACCTTCGGGGCGCAGCAGCCGGACCTGGTGCTCGACTTTCCTGCCGACCGGCAGGAACGCCGACAGCTTCCGAACGGCACCGAGTTCTTCGGGGCAAGCGGTACAGTGACCAATGTCGGGCGCGAGACGCGCACGCTCCCGCCGATCCTGATCGTGATGCGCGATGCGCAGAACCGGATCGTCTATTCCTGGGAAGTCGCCCCGCCCCAGAACACGCTCGCCCCGGGCGAAAGCGTGACAATCAACGAAGCGGTCACCGATGTGCCCGAAGCCGCCAAGTTCGCGGAAATCGGCTGGAAACCCGGCTGAGATGCCCGGCAAGGAGGGGCTGCTCCAGACCGCTCGCAAAATGTCGCGCAACCGCGCTTGCAGGGGTGGGGTCGCTTTGCTAAGGGCCCGCTCCTACCCCGCGGGGGCCGCATCCGGGCCTCTGTCGATTTATGCGGTCGTGGCGGAACTGGTAGACGCGCAACGTTGAGGTCGTTGTGGGCGAAAGCCCGTGGAAGTTCGAGTCTTCTCGACCGCACCAATCAGTCCAGAGCGATCCTTTAGGATCGGCGAGGCAGCGGGACTGCTGCCCGGACTGGCGCGGTTCTGCGCTCCTTCCTGTCCAGGCGGAAATTGCAGCCAGAGATAACGGCGGCCCCGAAGAGCTGCGACGTTGCGCGAGAGGGCGTGAGGCGCCGCTTTAGCGCGGAAAGAGCCTTTCATCGCGGATTTGTCGTGCGGCCGCGGCTCTCGTTTCGCGCGATTGCGGCTCGACTCCCGTCCCGTTGAATAGCAAGCGCAGCACGTATGATCGTGTGACCAGGAGCCACGCGGCATAAGACAATGCGAGCGAGATCAGCATTATCGCCAGTCCCTTCACCCACACCGGCACGGCGATATCGCAAGCAAGCCAGACCAGGACACAGATTATCGGCAAGTGGAAGAGGTAGATCACAAAGGACGCATCCGTAAGTTTGCTCACAAACGTAATGGATCGGTCGAAGAAGATCGAAGCGATGGCGATCAGCGTTTGTGCGGACGCAACGGCCGCCATGCTAACGATCAGCCGGCCTGGCGCTGGGTGCAGCATATCGCCGAAAGCCAGCGACGCACCAATGAACAGCAGTGCCAAAGCGGCTATCGGCATCGAGAAGCGGCACATCCTCTCCAAGGCTTGCGGCGCGCGCTGGAGTGCGAAGCCAATCAGATAGTAGGGCAGGTAGATGATCAACTCATCAAGCCTGAGTATCTGTTGCGGCACATTCGTCGCCAAACCGGCGGCATAGAAGAGCTCAACCGCGGCGGCCTCCCAAAGCCCGACGATGAAAGCCAAAATCGTGAGCGCAGCCGGAAAATGGCGCGCCAGCAACGCGTCCACCGGACGTGGGACATGAGCGTCGCGCAATTGGGGCCGGCGCCGGAAGAGCAGTGCTGCAGCGGTGCAAAGATAGAGCAGTACGATGATGAACCACAAATGCCGCACCCAATACCCGCCGGAATGGGAAGAATTCCACGCGAAGGAATTCAGCGCATCCGAATAGGGAAGATTGGAAAACTCGCATGCGAGATTCATGATCGGAACAAGCGTGAGGATGGTGGCAACGAACGGCACGCCAAGGCGCACGAAGCGCCCCTTCAGCCATTCGATGGGCGCCCTGCGCATGAGCAGGAGTGCGGAGAAATACCCCGCGACCACAAAAAATGCCGGCATGCGAAACAAATGGATTACATCGGCAAGCCAGGTAAAGGCTGCGACGCCCTCGTCCGATCGGACGATCCAGGTCTGACCGGGCCGGTACGCCATGGCCACATGGTAAGGAATGCCCAGCAGCATGAGGAACGCACGCAGCGTGTCCCAATAGTGTTGGCGTCGCTTCAAGGATCAATCCTTCGAATCATCCCGATCTCCGCTGCTGGCCGAGATATTGCGAGAGCGGGTGATCAAATTCCCTTCGGGGCTTCAAGCTCCCCGGTTAGGTACGCTTGTCTGAACCTCAGCTTTCCGCTCATGAGCAGTATGAGCGGCATCTTGATCACAGCGCCTAATCCTCCTCCTCTTCGAATTCCGGCAAAGGCGCGATTGGATCTGCCAAGGTCAAAGAGTCGAGGATCGATGCTGTTTCATCGCGCACCTTCAACATGAGCGCGCGCAAGCGACATTCGCGTTCCGGCAGACAATGATCACAGCGTTCGTGGGCATTGCGGCTGGCACAAGGCACTAATGCCAGGGACCCCCGAGTGATCCGCACAATATCTCCATAGCGGTGACGTGGTTGCGGCGGCTGCCCGCCTTGCATCAGAAACGGGGAAAGGCCGCGGCATGTTCGAGCATGGGCGCGATCGTCCCGTAGAAATTGGCGCCGAGCAGCGCGAAACCGCTGGCTTCCATCAAAGCCTTGAAAGCGAGGACGCAGAGCTCCGCTCGTGGGCCAGTGCCGGACAGCCCGCTTGCGAAGCTCCGGGCGCTGTGGTGACGACAGAAGCCGCGATGGGCGGCACTCCCAGCAAAACCAGGAGCGCTTCGCCCGCGCGGCTTCCGCTGCACACTTCTCAGAATGCCAGTCGCAGGCCCGCCACACCTTTGACACTGTAGCTGTCCCCGAAATCCTCCAGCGCGGTTTCTGCGGCGGCTTCGGCATAAAGCGTCAAGCCGTCGCCGAGCCCCAGGCTTCCGCCCAAGGCGAGTTCGCCCCAGAGCCGATCATTGGCATTGCTGATCGGCGTACCCGATACGTCGACCCGCACCCCGTCGAGCCATTCATAGGAAAAGCTGACCAGCCCGTAGAGGTGGCTGCGGCGAGTGGACCCGCCATCGCTCCAATCATTCTGGTGATCGATCGACACGCCCCAGCGGGTCTTCAGGCTGTCGCCCTTTCTGGAGCTGACTTCCGTTCCGAACGAGTCCGCGAAAGTATCGAAGTCGACATTCTGGTAGGTCATCTGCACCTGAGGCGTCAGCGTCAGCCCTTCACCCACGCCCCAGCTCTTCCCGACTTCAAGACCGACTGCCTGGCCTTTGCCGTCATTGGCCGATGCGAGCGTCCCCAGCACGGCAGATTCCAGCCTGGCATCGAACCAGCTGAACTGTGCCTGTGCGTCGGCATAGAGGCCTTGCGCACCGTACCAGGTCAGGGTCGCCCCGAGGCTGTAGCTATCTGCCTCTGTCTTGCCGTTGCCGAAGACGGAACGCACTTCCGCGTCCGCCTCCCCATATTGAGCCGTCAAGCCAGCGATCAGCATGCCGCCATCGCCCTCGCTCAGCGTGCGATCGATCCCCATCTGCACCTTCCAGCTATCGACGTCGAGATCGGCAGCGGTGGTGGAGACACGGGCCTCGGGGCGGAAGCTCGCGGCTTCAATGCGGCCCCAGATGCCATTGCTGTAGCCATCCGCCGAGCTCGCCCAGCGCCGGTCGCCGACACGCTCCTGCAGGGTCGGGAGGTCATTCAGCGTGTGCAGTACCTGTGAATAGGTCTCATAGGTCGACACGGCCGGCTGGTAGAGCGGCGTCTCAGGCTCTCCTGCGCCGTTGAGCAGCGCCGAGCGGAGATACCAGTCTCCATCCGTCGGCGTCGATGCGCCGCCCTGGTAGAGGCGGTAGCCATACGCCCCCGCCACGATGGCGGGGCTACCGTTGAAGTTGTAATCCCCTTGCAAAGTGAAGTCGCCGTCCGAAGCGCCGCCCGTCACATCGATGATCTTGATGCCCTCGCTCGTTTGCGCGCCAAGCCCGCCGCGATTGATGACAGCCACCTCTGTGGAGCCGGATGTGCCGCCCGCGACCACCAGAAGGTCCGTCGGGGATGCGTCGCCCCCCAACTCTGCCTCGATTTCGAGCACGCCGCCGCTGCCCGTATAGGCGCCTGCAACGGTGAGCGTTCCGATTCCGCCGCGTCCCGGCGCGACAATGCCGGCGTTATCGACGTCGCCTACGGTTCCGGTCCCTTCTAGGCGCGCGCCGCTTTCGACACCGACAACGCTTCCCAGAATGCCTTCGACCGCAAGCGTACCTGCCGCGACCGTGGTGGTGGCGGTGTAGGCGCCATTGTCGCCGGTCAGGAGCAGCGTGCCCGCGCCCTGCTTTGCCAGCGCACCCGCGCCCGAGAGCAGCCCGTTCAGCGTGAACGTTGTGCCGCCAGCAGTGGAGATGGCTCCCCCACCCGTAAGCAACACGTCACGCCCGCTCGAGAGATCGGCGGTCGTGGCAAGCGTGCCGCCATTCAGCGTGACGTCCCCATCCGCCGAACCGAGATTGGTATCAGCCGCGATCTGGAGTGTGCCGCCATCGATCGCGGTCCCGCCTGTATAGGTGTTCTCTCCTCCCAGGATGAGCGTGCCTGCGTCCGTCTTCACGAGCTGCGCAGAGCCCGCCACAACCGCATCGATCGTCGCGGTATAATCCGCCCCCGCCGTGCTGCTGTCGCCCACCTGCACGATGGCCGCCGTTCCAGTCAGCGTAAGCGTGTCGCCGGTAATGAGATAGCCGTCGCTCGCAAACTGCATGCCCGAGGCGAGCACGTCGCCGCCGACATCGTCGATCGTCACTGTTCCCGGTGCTGCCGAGAAGATGGCAAAGGTGTCTTGCGCATAATCGCCGTTCACCAGGCCATCCATGTCGGTCCAGTCGTTGGTTCCGCCATCGACACGCCAGATGCCGTCCCCCCCATCGACGAGGCTGTTGTTCTTGGGCCCGGCCTCGCCATCCCAGAAGCTCAACAGCAGGCCCGCCGTGTTGACCAGATTCACCTGGCCAGCCACCGACGTCTGGACGGTGACCGTGCTGTCCGCCGGCATCGTACCAAGAAGCAGGTCGCCGCCCAGCAGATCACCACCGTAGTTGAAGACGCGGTAGATACCCGGGCCGAAGGTGCCGCCTGTGGGAACGGTCACGTTGATCGTTCCGCCCAGCGTGAGATCGCCGCCGACATTCACCAGGTCATTGAGTGCACCGCCTTCGACATTTGCCTCGCCGAACTCGAAGTCGAGCAACGCGCCGGCATCGAGGACGAGGTCGCCTCCGATCGTGAGGGTACCGACACCGCCCGCACCTGGCGCGAGGATCGCTCCACTTGCCAGGGAGACGCCGCCGCCGATCGTTCCGGTGCCACCCAGCGTGGCGCCGGTGGAGACGCTTGTAAGGCCGGCTGCACCCGTCTGATCGCCATTTACGAACAGCGTACCCGCGACGATGTTGGTCGCGCCTGCATAGCTATTGGTGCCCGTCAGGATGAGCGTACCCGCGCCATCCTTGATAAAGCCCCCCGCGCCTGACATCGCGCCGTCCATCGTCAGCGTGGTTGCTCCGTCCACGAGGAACGCACCTTCGCCCACGAAGTCGACCGTCCGCGCGCCAACCATATCCGCCGTGGTTTGGAGGGTACCGCCGTTGAACGACAGGCCGCCGGTGATAGCACCCAGATTGGCGTCGCTCGCGATCTGCAGTGTGCCGCCATTGATGGCGGTGCCGCCACTATAGCTGTTGGCGCCGGTGAGGATCAGCGTGCCGGCATCCGATTTGATCAGCTGGGTCGTACCGGCAAGCTCGGACGCGATGGTCGCGGTGATCCCCGCGCCGGCCGTCGTACCGTCCCCCACGCGAATGGTCGAAGTGGGTGCGCCGGCCAGATTGATGGCACCGCCCTCGATCACATAGCCATCGGTGAGGAACTGCATGCCCGAGGCGCTCACCGCACCAAGGCTGTTATCCACCGTCACCGTTCCGGAAGCGCCCTGGAAGACGGCGAAGGCATTATCCGCGAACGGCGCATTTGCCGTTCCGTCCTCGGTCCAGTTGTCATTCAAGGTCGCGGCATTCGCCTGCCAAATTCCGGTGCCGCCATCGACCTCGCCATCGTTGCGATCTGCCGGGATGGGGCCGTCCCAGTAGCGGAGCGCCAGCCCTGCGGTATTGACGAGGTTCACCTGACCCGGGATCGACGTCTGCACGTAGAAGTCCGGCGACGGGATCGTGCCGATCGCAATGGTGTTCGTCAGGCTTCCGCCATAGTTGATGACCCGGTAAACCCCAGGATCGAAGCTTCCGCCAGCCGCGGCCTCGACATTGAGCGTACCGCCCAGCACGAGATCGCCCCCGACCTCGATCAGGTCGTTGAGCGCGCCGCCCACGACATTGGCCTGGCCGAAATTGACGTTAATCACGGAGTCCGGCGTCAGATTGAGATTGCCGCCTATGGTGAGGGTTCCGGGCGCGGTGCCAAGCTCGCCCGGATTGAGCACACCATCGGTCACGCTTACATTGCCGCCGATCGTCCCGATGCCGCCCAGCGTGCCGCCTGTCGCCACCGTAACATCGCCGCCCAGCACGTTATTCACGTAGAGCGCGCCGCCCGACACCGAAGTCAGGCCGGAGAAGCCGGCGCTGTCACCGCTCAGCAGCGTCACGCCGGAGACCTGGTTGATCGCACCCGTGCCCGATATGGCCGCGCCGAAATCGTAGGCGATGTCGGTGTGATTGAAATTGATCCGGCCATCGCCGGCGCCGAGCATAAGGGTCGCCGCATCCAGCACGCCAGCCGCTGTGGCGCCCTCTCCCTCAGCCCCGCCAATGTTCAAGATGCCCGCACTGGTTGCCGTGTTTCCGAGCGTCAACGTGCCGCCGACGCTCAGCCGGCCCGCGTCCGCAAGCGTGATATTGGCCGTGCCTCCATTGCTGCCCGCCGTCAGATCACCATCAACGGTGACCGCCGAACCTGTGCCAGTGACGAGCAGGCTTGCTGGAGCGGGGGACGCCGCGATCCCCATGGAGGCCGCGTTCACGGTGGCTCCATCAAGCACCGACAGCGACCCGGCAGCTAAGGAAATCTGGTTGGCGATGTCCAGGCTTGAACCCGTGCCCGACACGGTCGCCGCGATTTCGGCCGGAGGGGTGAGTGGGCCAAAAGCTGTTGTGAAGAGAAGGCTGGCGCTGGTGACCGCGGCGCCGTCCGAGATGTTCAGATAGGCTGAAGATGTCAGCGTCCTCGACAGCACCAAGGGCCCGGTGGCATCGAGCCGCGAACCGACCCCGCTGATGTTGATGGTCCCGACACCACCCGGCGCAGCCCCAATGTTCACGACGTTTACGCTGGAGGCAGTCACGACGCCGCCATTCTCGACATTGAGCGTTCCAGACGGTCCCGTCCCCGAAACCAGGTTCATCACGCCACCGTTAAGCGTGGAGCCAGGCCCGGTCACGGCAAGCGTGGCGCCGGGCCCGCTTATGTCGGTAGAAGTTGCGGTGACTGTGTTGCTATTCGCGATCTGTACCTCGCCGTTCAATACCCCGAGCGGGCCGAAGCTGCTGTCTGCGGTGAGCGAAAGGACTCCCCCACCGATCTGGCGGACGCCGCCGGTGCCGGTGATCGAGCCGTCGAAGGTCACATCGTCCGAGCGGTTGAAGACCAGCGCGGCGTTGTTGAGCACATTACCCGTTAAGCTGCCGATAGTACCGCCATCGCCGACCTGAAGGGTGCCCGCGGCGATCGTCGTGCCGCCGCCATGGGTCGCGTCGCCCGTCAGAACGAGCGTTCCCGCACCGTCTTTGGCAAGCCCGCCCGGACCCGTGATCGCGCCCGAAAGCGCCAGCGCCGTCCCGCTGTCCGTGAGGAATGTGCCCGTACCTGCCAATGCCACGTCTCGTGCAGAGACGATGTCCGCCGTGGTGTTCAGCGTACCGCCGTTGAAGCTCAGGCTTCCGGCAGCCGCGCCGAGATTGTCGTCGCTGGAAATCCGAAGCGTACCGCCATTGATTGCGGTGCCGTCGGTGTAGCTGTTGGTGCCGGTCAGGACCAAGGTGCCAAGATCGGTCTTCACGAGCTGCGCGGTGCCGGTCAGCTCGGCGTCGATCGTCGCGGTGAAGCCCGCGCCCCCCGCCGACCCGTCGCCCACCTGAATGAGGGACTGCGGATCGATCAGCGTCAGCTCGTCTCCGGTGACCACATAGCCATCGCTTGCGAACTGCATGCCGGATGCCGTCACCGCGCCATCGGTGTTGTCCACGTCCACCGTGCCGCCCGTGCCGGCGAAGATGGCGAAGGAGCCGTCCGCATAGGCCGCGTTGACGCTGCCATCCACGCCCGTCCAGTTGTTGTCCGTTCCGCCGACATGCCAGGTTCCGTCGCCGCCATCGACGAGATCGTTGAACTTGGCTCCGGCATCGCCGTCCCAGAAGTTAAGCGACAATCCGGCCGAGTTGATCAGGTTGATCTGCCCTGCCACTGCCGTCTGGATGGTGACGTCGCTCCCGGTCGGCATGATGCCGAGCCCAAGCCCGTCGTCGAGCAGGTCGCCGCCGTAGTTGAACACCCGGTAAAGGCCGGGCCCGAAAGTACCGCCTGCCGAAACAGTGACGTCAATGGTAACATCGGTGAGCGACAAATCACCGCCGACGGTCACCAAGTCATTGAACAAGCCGCCGGGAACGTTAGCTTCCCCGAATTCGAACGAAAGCCGCGAACCCGAATCCATGACGAGGCTGCCGCCGATCGTCAATTCACCGACGCCGCCGTCGCCGGGGGTCAACGTGCCCCCGCTTGCGATCGACACATCACCCGCGATCGTGCCGAGCCCGCCAAGCGCTGCACCGCTCGCCACACTGGTGGGGCCTGCGCCTGATTGCGTCCCGTTCACCAGCAGCGTGCCCGCCGTCACGGTGGTAGCGCCCACGTAGCTGTTGTCCGCGGCCAGCGTCAGCGTTCCGGCGCCAAGTTTGGTCAGCGCGCCTGTTCCGGAAATCACGCCTGCAAAAGACAGATCGTCCGAGCGATTGAATGCCAGCGCACCGTTATTGATGACATTGCCCGCGATCGAACCGCTCGTGCCGCCATCGCCGATCTGCAAGGTTCCGGCCGAGATCGTCGTACCGCCGACATAGCTGCTATCTGCCGTCAGGGTCAGCGTGCCAGCGCCGAGCTTGGTCAACGTGCCGGTGCCAGAGACGACGCCGCCGAATGCCAGATCGTCCGAACGATCGAAGACCAATGCGCCATCGTTGGCAACGTCGCCCAGGATCGAGCCGGTCGTGCCGCCATTCCCGATCTGGAGCGTGCCAGCCGAGATCGTCGTGCCGCCGGTATAGGTGTTGTCGGCCGTCAGTATCGTGGTGCCGGTACCGATCTGCTGGAAATCGCCGGTTCCGGAGATCAATCCGCCAAAGACATATTCGTTGCTGCGGTTGAAGGTAAGCGTCCCGTCATTGAGCACGTCACCCACGATCGAGCCGGTCGTGCCGCCGTCACCGAGCTGCAAGGTGCCAGCGTTGATCGTCGTGCCGCCGGTATAGGTGTTCGTACCGGTTAGGATCGTTGTACCGTCCCCATCCTGAATCACCGATCCCGCGCCAACGATTTCACCGTCATAGGTGACGTCGTCGGACCTGTTGAAAGCCAGCGTGCCGTAATTGTTGATATTCGCGCTCGTGATCGAACCGGTGGTTCCGCCATCGCCGAGATAGAGAATTCCGGCATTGATGTTGGTGGGCCCCGAATAGACATTCTCGCCCGTGAGAACCCAGGTGCCGCTGTCGTTCTTGGCAAGCGTCGTCACGCCCGTGCCTGCGTCACCGATGGAGCCTGCCAGCGTGTTGTTGCCGGTATTCGTGCCGCCGAGGGCGATCGTGCGATTCTGGTTGTTGCCCGCCAGGGTGACGGGGCCCGTATCGGTGAACACCACCGCACCGGTGCCCGAGGATTCGATGAATGTAACGCCCGCAGCCAGCGTGAAGAGGCGATCGGTCGTGTCGCCCGCGCCCGTGTAGCGCAGGGTCGAGCCATTGCCGATGATGAGGTTGCTTGCATCGGCTGTCGAGGCGCCGATGCTGCTTGCGAGGCCGCCATCCGACAGCTTGTCCACCCCGAGCACACCGCCATTGATCCGGGTGACACCCGTATAGTCACTGTCTGGATTGGTCAGAATCCAAGTGCCGACTCCTGACTTGGTGAGCGAAGTTTTTCCTGTGCCGTTGTCGGTAAGCTGCGCGGCAAAGATGTTGTCGTGCTGGCTGGTGCCGGTCAACGCGATGGTCTGGGCGGTATCGGCGTTCGCGAAGGCGATCGGTCCCGTGTAGGTGAACTCGATGGCGCCCGAGCCCGACGCGTCGAGCGCGCTCGATGTCGATGCGCCGAGCGTGAACTGGCGGTCGGTGCTGCCGCCAGTCCCGATGTATCGCAGCGTGCCGCCGTCGATCAGGAGGTTGGCGGAATCGGCGCTGGAGGCGCCGATCGAACTGGCCATGCCACCATCGGTGAGACAGGCCACCTCCAGAACGCCGCGCGTGATGGTCGTAGTGCCCGTATAATCACTATCGCAGCCCCCGAGCTGCTGAGTGAAGCCGCCATTCATGACGATGCTGCCGGTGCCGCTGATCGCACCTGCGTAGACAGCTGTGCTGCCGCTGTTGAGATTGAACGTCAGCGTCGCGTCACCCAGGCTCACATTGCCGCCAGCAGCGCCGCCGCCAATGAGATGGGACACTGAATTGTCGAAGTTGTTGAGGTCCAGAACCACGCCGGCGGCATTGTCGAGATTCATCCTGCCGGAGCCGAACGCGGCGTTGGAGCCCGCACGCAGCGTTCCTCCCTGAACACGGGTTCCTCCAGAATAGGTATTGGTGCCCGACAGAACGAGCGTACCAGGGCCGTCTTTCGACAGAGCACCGCCACCGATCACCGTGCCCTCAAATTCGAGAGTGGTGCCGGCATCGGTAACGCTTATGGTGTTGGCGCCGCTCTGCAACGTGAAGCCGCGATCCGTCACGACGTCGGCGCCGGTGTAGCTCAACCCGCCGCTGATGAAGACAAGATTGGCCGCGTCGCTGCTCGACGCGCCGATGCTGCTGGCGAGCCCGCCATCAGCAAGGCAGTCTACGCTGATCGAACCATCGATCGTCGTCACGCCGGTGTAATCGTTGTTGCAGCCGGTCAAGGTCTGCACCCCGCCAGCCGCGCCGCGCGTGAAGCCCCCGGTCCCGGTTATCAGTCCGGTGAAGACACCGGACCAGCCGGTTGTGGTGAGTGTATTTCCTCCAAGGTCGACAGTACCGCCTCCAACCAGGGCCGCGGCGGTGATATCGAAGCCGCCGAGCTCGGCGGTGGCGCCGGTATTGACGGTCAGATAGTTGGTGGCCGCGCCGAAGGCCTGTGCAGAACCCGCACGCAGCGTTCCGCCATCGACGGTCGTGTTGCCCGAATAGGTATTGCTGCCCGTGAGCAGCAACGTGCCGTCACCTTCCTTGATCAACCCGCCCGTGCCAACGGCCGTGCCGCCGATGGTCAGGGTTGTGCCCGCCTGCGCGACGTCGATACGCCCCGTTCCGCTGGCAAGCGTGAATCCCCGGTCGATGTCGACCGTGCCGCCGGTATATTGCAGCCGACCACCCTGGCTCAGAACAAGATTTCCGGACTCGCTGCTTGCGGCACCGATTCCGCTGGCGACACCGCCATCTGCGAGCGTGTTCACCGAAAGCGTGCTGGCCCCGCCGGCGCCGCTGCCGGTTACGGTCGTAACGCCAACATAATCATTGGCCGCGTTCGAGAGCACCAGCGTGCCCCATCCGGTCTTGGTCAGGCCCGCATCGTCCGGGCTTGTCACCAGCCCCGAAAACTCGACAGTCCGGTCGGCATCGACCTGGATGGCCGGCGCGCCCGCACCGCCATTGACCAGCGTGAATCCGCGATCTGTGACAGCATCCGCGCCGCCCATATAGTGGAATGTACCGCCTTCGAGCACGAGATTGGATGAGTCGGAGCTGGATGCGCCAACGCTGCTGACCAGACCGCCATCGGCCAGACTGTTTACCTCGAGGGTGCCGCTACTGAGCGTTGTTACGCCGGTATATGTGTTCGCCCCCGTCAGGCGCACGATCCCCGTCCCGCCCTTGGTGAAGCCGGTCGCACCGCCATTGTCGACTATAGTCGAATCGATGGTGAAGCGGCCGCTGCCGTTCTGGAGAATTCCAAGAAGCCCGTCGGCCGAGCCGGTGATGCTCCCTCCGGTGATCAGTTGATTGTTGGCGCCGACCGAGGACGCGACGATGATCGCGCCGTCCACTCCCAAAGTCGCAGCCGGGTCGATGGTGATGGTCGTCGTCGGATCTGCGGTCGTGAACTGAAGCCCGGCGAGTTGGACATCCGCGCCCACCGTGCCGAAGAAGCTGTCTGCATCGCCGTCACTGTCCGAGATATATTGGCCATCGCCCCACAAGGACGCGTCGTCTTGATCGGTGTAATCAGCCTCTTCGAAGGCAACGATATTGCCGCCAACTACCTTGGCATAGTCGGTACCGTTGACCATCGCCCACCCACCCAGGCTGGTGTTGGTGGTGGTGATATTTCCTGCGGCAGGCAGGTCGAAGTCGATCAACCCGCCCGTACGGTTGACCGCACCGAGATTGATGGTGACGCTGCCTGATCCAGCCGACTGCGCGGAGATTCTGTTGCTGCCGGCGGTGATGTTGAGACCGTTGAACGTCTGGACATTCGCCTGGTCCGCCTCGCCTATCACGACCAGCGATCCACCCGCGAGGTTCAGCGTCGAATTGGAATCGATAATGTTGGATGTCGGCGCGGAGAGGCTCGCGAAATCGAGTTCCAGCTTGCCCCCACTGATAGTCGTATCGCCCGTGTAGCTGTTCGCGCCCCCAAGGGTCAGGGTGCCAGCCCCTATTTTGGTGAGCCCGCCGCTACCGGTGATATTGCCGTTATACGCCTGCGAGCCAGCGGCATCCACGGTCAGTCGATTGGCGCCAAGATCGACCACGCCCCCGGTCCCCGAGAGCGATTGAGCAACCAGGTCGAAGCCTCCGAGGTCGAGCGTCCCGCCATTGACGATAAAGCCGCTGGATCCAGCGAATGCGGCCGCATTGCCGGCCTGCAGGGTCCCGCCCTCGATTGTGACCGAGCCGGTGAATGTATTCGCACCGCCCACTATCCAGGTTCCGGCGCCATTGCTGATGAGATTGCCGGCGCCCGAAATCACGCCTGAAAAGGTGTTCGTTCCGGTGAAGCTGCCGCCCAGTGTCAGGCTGTCGGGATTGGGATTGCCTGCAACGAAGGCGAAATCGCCGCTGAGTGTCAGCGCTCCCGAGCCGTCGTTCAGAATGCCGGTGGCGCCATTGGCAAGCCAGGGGCGATTGCTGGCGTCGCCAGTGCCCGTGTATATCACTGTGCCAGAGGTCAGCGAAATGTCTGCAACGACGGAGCCCGTTCCGAACGAGCTGTTCTCGCCAATGTCCGCCAGCGTCGATACCGCTACGTCTCCTCCGACCGACGCCCGGCCTGTAAACGTATTGCTGCCTCCCAGCGTAATCGACTGTCCCGCTGCGGCGCTGAAGCTGTAATTGTCTCCGCTCAGCGTGCCCAGGAGCTCGAAGCCAGCATCCTCGGCGCTGAACACCGCTCCTCCGGATACGTCGACATCGCCGGTGATCGAAAGCGTCCCGGTGCCTTGATTACGGATAACCGCAGTAGCGCCAATCAGATCCCAGTTTCGGTTCGAACTGTGGCCGGTGCCCGTGTAGATTATACTATCTGAATATTGGCTCGATTGATTGAATATGATTGTGCCGTCTTCCACGGTGGTCGGCGCGCCTAGCGAACTGACCTCTCCCAGGTCGGCGATAGACGAAAAATAGAAACTGCAAGTACCGTTGCATCCACGAAACGTCGTTGTGCCCGTGTAGCTGTTGCTGTCATTTGTCAGCCGGACAATGGTGGTCGCATTGTTTGACGGATTGACATAAACATCGCCGTTGCCGCTAATCAGTGCCGATCCGACGCCGGCGCCGCTCAGTCTCAGCCTTCCGCCGTCGCCGATCGTTACGGCCCTTGCGGTTTCGGCTCCATCGATCCTGAGCGTGACATCAGAGCCAGCCGCCGTCGTGATATTGTTCGACGCGGCGCCAAGGGCAGCGTCGGTCATCGCATAAAGCGTACCGCCAAGGAGGGAGATACCGCCGCTGAAAGTATTCGCTCCCTCAAGCTGCAAGAGGCCGCCCCCCGCCTTGGTCAGACCTGCGGTGCCGGCGATGATCGATTGGATCCTCGTCGTGCCGCCGCTCGTGGTGATGGTCGGCGACACGCCTCCAAGCGTGAGCTGGTTGCCGGTAAGCACGTAGCCGGCGGAATTGAAGGTCAGGTCATGTACGGTGATCGGCTCGCCCAGAGTAACCGTGCCGGCGGTGCCGCCGAAGATCGCATTGTCGAGTGCGGCATTGTCCCACGGCACAACGTAAGGGCCGCTGACGCCATCGCCATTGGGGCTCCAGACGTTGGTAGACGTATCCCAGGTCCCCGTACCGCCACTCCCCGTATTGGTGACGTTGACGTCCCAGTGCCGATCCTGATCCTGGGCCTGCGCGGCCGATGGAAGGGCGAGAAGCGCCACCGCCGTCAATGATGAACTGCCGAGAAGAAGCTTGGATGAAATTCCGCGAACGCTGCGCCCGACTTGCCCTTTACTCATCCTCATAACTACTCCCAGCTTCATACGCGACAAATCACCGCGGAGCGGATTGCGCTCGCGGACAGCATTCAATTTCCGTGAAGATCGAGCAGGCGCTAGCTTATGGAGACATTGAGCTCGCCGCGCCTATCTCACCGCCCAATCGCCCCCTCCCAACCATCTTTCCGACCAGGCCGGAAGTCTTGCGGTCTGCGCCAAGAGAAGAGACCAGAATTCAAATTTTTCTGATCTGCCTCTCGAAGGAACTGCACATTGTTATCAAACAGTTACGTAGCCTAGAACCGAAAGAGTTAATCCTTTCGGCCATTTTTCTAAGGTTAACTCCTCATAAACTACTATGATCTCACAGTTGCCCTGCGCCTTTGACTGAAAGTGCGATTTGACGGAACAAAGAAGCTCGGCCGGCACAGAATGTTATCCGCATGGTCCAGGCCCAACCGACGAGCGTTAGCCGTAAGCAATTGTGTAATTAGCTTTTTCTTAACCGGCTCAAGGCGACAAGCAGTTGTTAAGCATGAGTTGCCGGCGACGGCGAATGCAAGGCCTCGAGGCTCATCGAGCTGGCGGGGCCCCCGGGGGGGGCGGCTGTATGGCGGGGGCACGTGAAGTTCGGCAGTCATGCGGCGCTTCGTCGCCTGTGCTTTCAACGGCAACGCGCACAGGGACCGGCCGAGACAGCGCGTCTCAACCCTCTTCATCACCATCGGGCCCCGACCCGGCGGCAGGCGATGCGCAAGCTCTAGTTCGATTGGCAAGAACAGCCGCTGCGAAGAAGTTGCCGGCGGAAGCGGAACGGCTGCTGCGGCGCGCGATCGAGGTTACGCCCGCTTTCGTGCCGGCCTATGTCGAGCTTGCATCGCTGTTGTGCGGGGCCGGTCGCGCCGACGAAGCGCTCGCAATGTTCGATGGCGTATTGGCGGTGCAGCCAAGGAGTCTCTGGGCATTGTCGCTCAAGGCTGCGGTTCTCGAGAGCGAACGCCGTTCGGAGGAAGCGCTGGCCACGCATGAGGCGCTTGTATCGCGCGCACCGGGAGCGGCGGTGCCGTGGCTTAACTACGGACACGCGCTCAGTGCGTGCGGCCGCCCGGACGAGGCGGTCGCCGCGTATCGGCGATCGCTGGAGTGCGACCCGGATAATGGATTCGCCTGGTGGGGTCTTGCCAATCTACGCACGGTTCGGCTGTCCGCAAAGGACGTCGCCCTGATGGAGGGTGCCCTGCCGCGCGCTGCCGATGACCTCCACCGCATCCTGTTGCATTTTGCATTGGGCAAGGCGCTCGGTGACGTCAACTCCTTCGAAGCGTCCTTCGGTCACTACGAACAGGCAAACCGCATTCGTGGACAAGTGCTCCCCTACGATGCGAAGGCAACCGCCGATCGGGTCAGCCAAGCGGCCACGACATTCACGCCCGAATTGCTGGCGCAACGTTCAGGACTGGGGTGCAATGCGCCCGACCCGATCTTCATCGTCGGCATGCCGCGGTCCGGCTCGACCCTAGTCGAGCAGATCCTCGACAGTCATCCGCTGATCGAGGGCACGGGCGAGCTGCCCGCGTTGGGTGAAATCGCGGCACGGCTCGGCGCGATGGGCGAGAGGTCCGCCGCGCGGCTCGAGCCTGGCGAGCTAAAAGCGCTCGGCGAAAGCTACATTGCAGCCACACGGCGGCATCGGCGGACGGAGCGTCCTCTCTTCACCGACAAGATGCCGGCGAACTGGCAGCATATCGGCCTTATCAAGCTGGCCCTGCCAAGAGCGAAGATCATTGATGTCCGGCGCGATCCCCTGGCTTGCTGCTTCTCGGCCTTCACGACGTACTTCAATCGGCAGACATGCGTCCCGACGAGCCTCCAGGATTGGGGTCGCTATTACCGTGCCTATGCCGACATGGTCGGCATCCTCGACGCTGCTGCGCCGGGCTCGATCCATAGGGTGTCCTACGAGTCCCTGGTGCACGATCTCGAAGGCGAGGTGCGGCGCCTGCTCGACTATCTCGGGCTGCCTTTCGACGAGGCGTGCCTGCGTTTCCATGAGAATCCGCGAGCGGTCTACACGCCCAGCGCGCAGCAGGTGCGCCAGTCGATCAACCGCAGCGGGCTAGATCGCTGGCGTAGTTACGAACGCTGGCTTGATCCGCTGAAGCGCGAACTCGACGGGAGGGAAAGATGGGGGAAATCACCGCAGCTTACTGGGCAGCAATACCTTCCAAGATGAAGGCGCGCCTCTCAGATGGCGATCACCACCTTGCCGAACATTTTGCCTGATAGCGCATATTCGTAAGCCTCTATCGCCTCTTCAAAGGCAAACACCCGGTCGACCACCGGCCGGATATTTTTTTCGGCAATCGCCCGGTTCATCGCTTCGAAGCCTTCGCGACTTCCGACATTGACGCGCACCATCTGCCCCCACCGGGGCAAGCCGACGGGCGGGGCGTTCTCGGCCGCCGCGAGGAAGCCGATAAGCTCTATCATCCCGCCATTGGCCAGCGAGCGGTAGGAACGCTCCAGCGTTCCCGCACCGCCCACTTCGATTACATGGTCGACACCCCGCCCGCGAGTGGCTTCGCGTACAGCCACGTCCCACTCAGGATTCGTCCGGTAATTGATAGTGCAATCGGCGCCCATTGCGGCCGCGCGCGCAAGCTTTTCATCGGACGAGGAGGTCGCGATCACGTAGCAACCCGCTGCCTTGGCGAATTGCAGTGCGAAGATCGACACGCCCCCCGTACCCAATGTGAGCACGGATTGCCCCGGCGTCATCCGACCGGCAACCACCAGCGCGCTCCAGGCGGTCAAGGCCGCGCAAGGCAGGCACGACGCCTCTTCGTAAGACAGGTCTCCGGGTATGGAGACGGCATCCTCCTGCGCAATCACGACCAGATTGGCGAGTACGCCGTCGATACCCGGATGGCCGAGCTGGTCATAGACAACGTCGCCATAGGAACCGCCGATCCAGCCGCGGTTGAACGTGCCGATTACCCGGTCGCCGACCTTGAAGCGGGTGACCCTGTCGCCGACTGCCACAACTTCGCCGGCCCCGTCGGAAAGCGCAATTGTATCGCTCTCCATCGTCAGGCCCATATATTTGTCCCGGACGATGACCTGGTCGCGGTAATTGAGCGAAGCCGCGCGCATTCGCACGAGGAGGTCCTGTGGACCAGGCACGGGGTCGGGGCGTTCGCCGAGCTTGAGATCGCGCGGACCCTTGGTGCCTTTAGTTACGAACCAGGCCTTCATTCCCTCTCCGTTCCCTCATGGGATCGCGATCACGATCTTGCCGAAATGCTGTGCCGTCAGCATGTACTGATAGGCCTCGATCGCTCGCTCGAAGGGGAAGACCCGATCGATCACCGGCTTGATGTGGTTCTGAGCGATGCAGCGGTTCATGGCCTCGAAGCTTTCGCGGCTGCCCACCGAAAGGCGGTTCAGCTTGCCGGAACGAGGCATTGCCGGGGGCGGAACTTCATCCACCTCGGCCAGGAAGCCGATCAAGCCGATGTTCCCGCCTATGGCCAATGCGCGATAGGATTGCCCCAGAGTACCTACCCCACCAATTTCAACGATCTGGTCGACACCTCGCCCACCGGTAAGCTCGCGGGCGGCAGCGGCCCAGTCGGGGGTGGTGCGGTAGTTGATCAGCTCATCGGCGCCGAGCGCCTTGGCCTTGGCAAGCTTTTCGTCGGAAGACGAAGTGATGATCACCCGGCATCCCGTGGCCTTGGCGAATTGCAGCGCGAAGATCGACACGCCCCCCGTCCCTTGAGTGAGCACAGTTTGCCCAAGGGTCATGCCCCCCATGTCCACGAGCGCCGTCCACGCGGTGACCGCGGCGCAGGGTAGGCAGGCGGCCTGTTCGAAAGACAAGCCCTCGGGAATGCGTACGGCATCTTCTTGATCAAGGACAACCAGCTCCGCCAGCATGCCATCTGCACCGGGCTGCCCCCGGGATGGCCTGGGGAAATCGCCAAACGCGCCGCCGGTCCAACCAAGATCGTAGGTGCTGGCCACCCGATCTCCTACCGCGAAGCGCGTGACGCCCGGACCTACGGCGATCACCTCGCCAGCACCATCCGAGCAGGGGATTGTATCGACAATCGTTTTGCCCGCGGGGTGGGCATCACGAGCGATCATCTGGTCGCGGTAATTCAGAGACACGGCACGCACGCGCACCAATATCTCGCGCTGTCCAGGCTGCGGATCGGCTCGTTCCGCCAGTTTGAGGTTTTCGGGCCCGGTTGTTCCCTTTTGCAGGAAATAGGCTTTCATCCTCGCTCCCATTTCCGCCGGCCGATAACCGTGGTCCGGCCTGGCTTGAAGCTGCTCGGTTGCATGCCGGCAGAGTGGCCGCAAGCTGTTTCTGCACCCCGCCCCGGCTCCACCCCGCGCATTGCGAACACACTCGGGAACGCAGCGACACGTCGCCGCATCAAAGGCCAGGGGACGCGATGATGGACAGGGTGCCAATAGCCGCTTTGGGTCATCATCGATCCTGAACGGAAAGGATCAGAGACATGATCACTTACGCTGTTATCGCATTTGCAATCGCCGCGATCGGAGGTCTTTTTCTTGCCGCGCATGTACTCCGCGACAAGTTCGCGCCCTGGGCAGTCTCCGTCCTTCACGCCGGCCTGGGCGCGCTAGGCCTCATTCTGCTCATCCTGGTGCTCGTTAACGGGGCCGCCTCGCAGGCCATCCTGATCGGCTTTGTAATCTTGCTGGTTGCGGCACTTGGGGGGTTCTTCCTCGCCTCCTTCCATCTGCGCAGGCGCCTGCCCCCCAAGGCTGTGGTCGTGATTCATGCCGGCGTGGCTGTGGTGGGGTTCCTGACCGTTCTCTCACAGGCGATCTAACCCCATGCGCCATCCGCTGCATCCGGCGCTTGTGCACTTTCCGGTCGCCTGCTGGTCCCTCGCGGTCGCGGCCGACGTCGCCGGGCTCTGGCTGGGAGAGACGGCCTGGCGCTGGTCAGGTGGGCTGCTCGCCATCGGTTGCGCAATGGCCCTGATCGCCATGCTGGCGGGCATGGTCGAACTGCCGCGCGTGCCCGAGGGGAAGCCAATGAGGGACACCTGGATACATATGGGCGCGATGCTGACCGCGTTCACATTCTTCACCGCGCGGCTGTTCCTGCGGCTCGATCATTTGCAGCCGCTTGCGCCCGATATGGCATCGCTGATGCTCGATGCGGGCGGGTTCATCGCGCTGGCCGTTGGCGGATGGTTCGGTGGTCGGCTAGTCTACGGCCATGGCATCGGCCGGAGCCTGCCCGAATGAAGGTTGCACAGGGGGCGTAGATGCAAGAACTCGGATATCTGGGTCCATCGCGGTACTCCAGTGATGTCCCCGATGCGGAACTGGCGAGGCGCGCGGCACAGGGAGACGGTGCCGCCTTTGCGGCGATCATGCGCCGCCATAACCAGCTCATGTTTCGCACGGCGCGCGGCATCGTCAGAAGCGACGGAGAAGCCGAAGAGGTCGCTCAGGAAGCCTGGATGAAGGCCTGGCGGGCGTTGTCCGATTTCCGCGCCGAGAGCAAGCTGTCGACATGGCTGGTCCGTATCACCGTGAATGAAGCGCTTGGCAGGCTGCGCCGGCAGAGCGCGCAAATCATTCCCCTGGAGGCAGCCATGACGTCGTCCGAGCCTGGCACGCAATCCGCCCTGACCGAAGCCCCGGATCGCGGGCCGGAACAATCCGTTGCCCGGTCGCAGGTCCGGACCCTCATCGAAACCCGCATCGACCTGTTGCCCGAGATGTTCCGCAGTGTCTTCATCCTGCGCGCCGTCGAGGAGATGAGCGTGGACGAGGTGGCAGAAATCCTCGACATCCCCCCGGCCACGGTGCGGACACGGCATTTCCGCGCCCGCGCCTTGCTGCGCGAAAGCCTTGCGCAGGAAATCGACCTCGCCCTTGGCGATGCCTTCAGCTTCGCGGGCAAACGTTGTGACCGCATGGTTGGCAAGATCATGGCCTGGGCCCAGGCGGAAGGTCTCTGTCAGGCGAAATGAATCAGGCCCATGGAGGCTCGGCCATCCCCTGCTTCTGAACCAAACAAGTATTGATGCGTTAGTCTTGCTGCACCCATTGCGTTGGCCGCGAGGAGACTGCCGTGTCAGCCCAAGCTCAAGCCGAGAGATATCCGCTCCACCCCTTCCATGCCGTTTTGCTCGCATCAGCGGTTCCGTTATTTCTCGGGGCCCTGCTCAGCGACATCGCCTATTCCCAAAGCTATCAGCTGCAGTGGAAGAATTTCGCCTCCTGGCTGATCCCGGGCGGCCTGATCTTCAGCGGCATCGCGCTTCTCTGGGCGCTGGTCGAGCTTGTCCGGCTGCGCCGGCGCGCACTGCTCACGATCCTGTACCTGCTCCTTTTGCTGGCGACCTGGCTGCTGGGCTTCATCAACGCGCTGGTCCATGCGAAGGATGCCTGGGCGAGCATGCCAATGGCGCTGATCCTTTCGGTGATCGTGACCGCGCTTGCATGCGCCGCCACCTGGCTCGGATTTTCGACTTTGCGGACAGGAGCAGGCCGATGAGAAAGCCCCTCGCCCTCCTTCCCGCCGCCGCCTTGCTGGGCCTTCTCGCGGCCTGCGGCGATGCTTCGGACCAGCAGCTATACGGCCAGAACCCTGACCTGCCCGATCCGCACCGCGGCCTCTTCCCCACGATGGAAATCGCGAGGCCAGGCGAATGGGGCGACCGGCGCCCCACCGTGCCGGAAGGTTACACCATCACCGCGATCGCCACGGATCTCCAGATACCGCGCCAGACGCTGGTTCTTCCCGGTGGCGACATTCTGGTGGCGGAGGGGCGCGGCGGGGGCGCACCCCGGCTGAATCCCAAGGATGTGATCGCCGGCATCATCAAGGCCAAGGGCACCACATCGGTGGCCGGCGGCAATCGCCTGACCCTGCTGCGCGACGCGGATGGGGACGGCACTTATGAAACTCGCACCATCTTTGCCGAGGATCTCAACGCACCCTATGGGCTCGCGCTGGTCGGAAATCATCTGTTCGTCGCCAATCAGGATGCGCTGGTGCGGTTCGACTATCGGCCGGGCCAGACCCGGGCCAGCGGGCCGCCGATCAAGATCACGGACCTGCCATCCGAGATCAATCACCACTGGACCAAGTCCCTCGCGGCCAGCCCCGACGGGCGGTTTCTCTATGTCGGCATAGGTTCCAACAGCAACATTACCGAACGCGGCATGACGGCGGAGGTCGACCGGGCAATGATATGGCAGGTTGACGCAGAGACCGGCGCGCACCGCCCCTATGCCACCGGGCTGCGCAATCCCACTGCGCTGGCGATCCAGCCCGGCACTGGGCAGCTATGGGCAGCGGTGAACGAGCGTGACGAGATCGGGCCGAACCTGGTGCCCGACTATATCACCTCGGTTCGCGAAGGCGCATTCTATGGCTGGCCCTACAGCTATTGGGGGCAGAATGTGGACAAGCGCGTCCGCCCGCAGGACCCCGAGAAGGTCGCATCGGCAATCCGGCCGGATTACGCGCTTGGCTCGCATGTCGCCGCGCTCGGCCTTGATTTCTCGGTCCCGGCCATGGGGTCCCGCTTCGCGCAAGGCGTCTTCGTCGGGGAGCATGGCAGCTGGAACCGAGACCCGCCTGTTGGCTACAAGGTCGTGTTCGTGCCGTTCCTCAATGGCCGCCCCGCCGGTCCGCCCGTGGATTTCGTCTCGGGCTTCCGGGACGAGGATGGGACGACGCGTGGCCGCCCGGTGGGTGTCACCGTGGACCCGCGCGGCGCGCTGATCGTTGCCGACGATCTTTCCAACACGATCTGGCGGGTGACGGCGCCTGCCGCCTCGGCAACGGGCAATACCCCGCCTGAGGAAACCCGAACCGGAGCGCCGCAGGAAAGGTAGCCCGACCCACCGCGCGCCACCGCAAGAGGTTTCGGCAGAACGCCGTCTTTCGGTGGCCCGCGCAAGAACAAGCGGGGCCCGCATTCGCGGGGGGCGCCCAAGATCCTCCCCCTATGCGGAAGGATCCGCATCCATCATGCCGGGCGAGTTCAGAGCGCTCACTCGCGCAGGATCTTCTCCATCGCCTTTCCCTTGGCGAGTTCGTCCACCAGCTTGTCGAGATAGCGAATCCTCTGAACCAGCGGATCGTCGATTTCCTCGACGCGCACGCCGCAGACGACGCCTTTGATGAGTGAGCTGTTCGGATTGATCCGCGGCGCCTCGGCAAAGAAGGTCTCGAAGTCGCTGTCCTGCTCGGCCTGCTGCTGCAATCCGGCCTGGTCGTATCCGGTCAGCCAGCGGATAACCTCGTCCAGCTCTTCCCTGCTGCGGCCCTTGCGCTCCACCTTCTGGACGTAGAGGGGATACACCTTCGAGAACTTGATCGCGCGAATGTTCATCCTCGGCATCGCTCGCCTCTCTGGCCGTGGCTATAGATCCCTCTTTAGCAAGGCCACGATCGACTGGAAGCTGCGATCCGCCGCCTTGGCGTCATACGCCTTGGCGGCGGGATTGGCCCAGCCGTGATTGGCCTCATAGACCTCCACGGTCCCCTCCAGGCCGCTTTGATCGATCGCCTTGCGGATATCGTCCTTGTCCTGCGGCTCGCGCGTGTCGTCATCCTTGGAGATGGCGACATAATAATCTGCCTTGCTTTCAGGAACGAGCAGGTGGGGGCTGTTGGGACGGGCGGTTGCGACGCCGAGCCCGTAGACGCTGGCGACCACGGCGATCCGCTCCGGCGCGGCGGCCGCGGCACGAAACGCGTAGGACCCGCCAAGATCATATCCGATCGCTGCGGCCTTCTTCGCCGTGTCCGTCCGCTCCTGGCTGTCGAGGAAGGCGAGATAGGCCGCGGTATCGCGGGCGATGCCGTCATCGGTGGCCTCGGCGCGGTACTGCATCAATGTCGGGCGGGTTGCCTTGTCCCACGGATCGAGCTCCGCGTCACCGGGCCGCATGCTGCGATAGAAGCTGTTCGGCACCAGCACCACATAGCCTTCCGCCGCGAATTGGCGCGCCATCTCGCGGAAGATGGGCCGGTTGCCTACGATATCCGGCCACAGGATCACCGCCGGATATTTTCTATCGGCCGCCGGGTAGGCGAGAGTGGCTTCGGCCGTCCCGTCCGGCGTCGCGACCAGGACATCTTCCATGGTGACCTTCGTGCCGGCATGCGCCGCTGGCGAAACCAGGAACGCCAGCAACACGGCCAGGAACGTCCGGCTTATGCGGCGCAGCAGGCCCCTCAGGTCGCGATCGAGGAAATCGAGCTTCATCTTACCCCCTGCCTTTCATCTTGATCGTTCGCCTGCGGCGGCCAGCTATGCCGCACCGCGCCCGCCGGGGACATGGATGCGGTCCGCCGTATCGAAAAACATTTCCTTCTGCTGCGCCAGCGGCAACCGGCCCGCGCTGTCCAGCGCATCATGGACCAGATCGACCATGCGGCCGGCAGTATTGCCGTAATCGCTGCCCCAGATGATCTTGTCGGTACCGAAGAGCTCCGCCGAATATTCCACGAAGGGCTGAAGCTCGACCTTTCCGCCGCGAAGCTGTTCGATCAGCAGGTTGGTATATTTGTAATAGACATTGGGCAGCTTCGCGAGCTCGAGATGCTCGGGATAGAACCCGAACCGTTCCTCTCCGGCAACGGGCTTTGGGAAGGCCATGTGGTCCAGGATCAAATTGACGTTGGGATATTTCACGGCGAGCTCGGCCATGCGGGCCAGGACGGCGCCGCGCGTGTCCCCGCGCGTATGCGGCATCAGAACGATCGCAATGCCGAGCTGGTTGGCGGTCTGCCAGATTTCCGCGACCTCGTCGCTCAGGAAATAGTGCATCGTCTCCCCTTCCGGCGCGAAGCCCCGGAAACGGATGCCGCTGATCTTGTCTTCCTTCGTCATCCGCTCGACCGTGGCGGCCGTGGCCGGATCGTGATCGTCCAGGATCACCACCGGCGTGATCCGCTTGGGGTACTGCTTCGAGATGTCGATGATGTAGCTGTTGTCGTAGAGATAGGCGCTGCCATACTGCACCGCCACGCCCTTCCCAACATTGCCGTCCGACCAGGAATCGAAGATGACCTCGGGCGTCTTGGGATTGGCCATGATCCGCGCGGTGACCTCTTCCACGCCGTAGCGGGCGGTGGAACCGTCGATGGGATAATTGGCGACATCGTCGGTGTAGAAATGGGCATGGGTGTCGTAGAGCTGGAAGCTCGACATGATATGCGCGAAGGCCGATTTCGGCAGCGCCGATACGGCGGCAGCGCCAAGAGCGGAGCCGATGAAAGTGCGGCGTCGTAGCATGGGGTCCTCACCTCGCTTGTTGTTCTGTGCTGTCCGGCTGCGCGGGCCGGAAACGGTTTCGATCAGTCGATAGAGAAGATGCTGCGCACGATGTGCCGGACGCCGCCATTCGCCTGGATCGGGTCATCCTTGCTGTTGAAATAATAAATCACGCCGACCTTGCCGTCGTCGGTCAGCCAGGCATTGGGATAGCCCAGATCCCAGCTCCCGCCGTCGTCGCGGACGATCAGTTCGGGCCCCCATGTTTTCCCGCCATCCTCGCTGACCCTCGCCCGGATGCCAGACGGCATGAGGCGGTAGCCATAGACGGCGACGATGCGCCCGTCCGGCATCACGACCAGGCTTGTCGGAGCGCCAAAATCGTTGACGCGGCTGAAGAAGTTCCAGGTCTCTCCGCCATCGTCGCTGTTGAAGATCTCTGTCCACATGATGCCGCGCGGGTCGCGCTGGCAACGCAGCGTGCACAGGATCCGCCCGCTGGGGAGCATCCAGGCGCGCGGATAGAACCAGCGGTGGCCGCCGAAGCGCAGGGTGGTCGATCGGTCAGCAGAGTCGGCCGCGCCCTTCGGATCGTGCAGCGGCGTGATCATGGAGAGGAAGTGAAAGTCCTGCCCTCCCGGCGGCAGGGCAAAGACCAGCGGATGGCGGTTCCAGCCCTCCGTCCCGGTTTCCATCAGCCAGAGCATCGCCATCCCGTCAGGGCGAACGAGGAAGCTGTTCATCCCCGAATGGTTGGGCAGCCCGTCCAGCGGCACCAGGAATGTAGGGCTCCAGCTATGACCCCGGTCGCGCGAGACGCGCAGGGTTGTCTGCGATTCCGCCCCGCCGAACAGCCCCTTGCTGGCGTTGGAGACCAGCACATTGCTGTCGAGATAGTCGATCGGCCCAAGGTCGGAGAGCTTTTCGGCGCCCGCCCATTCCGGGTCGATATTGTCCATGATGCTGATCGCCGGCTCCGACCATGTCCGGCCGTAATCTGTCGAGCGGACGGAGTAGGTCTTGCCCAGTTGCCGCGGCAGGTTGTCGTGGCTGACGGCATCGCCGCTGGCGTAATCGGTCGGGATCGAGAAGAACGACTGGAGCAACTCCCCGTCGCCCATGTTCCAGTGACCGATGACATAGGTCCAGCCGGAGAAGCGGCCATTGTCGCGAAAGACCACCTGATGGTCCACATTGGGGATCTGGCGGGGCGGGGCGTAACGCTCGATCACCTCGCCGCTCTGCGCCCTTCCCATTGCCGGCAGGAGCAGACTGCCGAGCGCCGAGCCGCCGGCGAGGGCGCGCCGGCGGGTAAAAGCGAACTGCGGCCCCCTGGATCCCATGCCTTCGGCCATTCACCCATCTCCCTGTCTTGCTGTTTGGGAAAAGCTAGCAACCAAGCGCAAACGCAATCAATCGAATGACGGCGCAGTTTCGCTGGCCGGAATGTCCCATCGCCTAGCCCGAAAACGGAAGCGCCCCGCCAGATCGGGCGGGGCGCGGGTTGCCGGGGCAAACATGGGTCAGGCAAGTGACGGATCAGAACCGCTTCTCCAGGGAAAGGTACCATTCGCGCGGCGGTGCGGGCTGGCCGAGGCAGCCCGAGCCTCCGAAAGTGCACCGCGCGAAGATGTTGCGGTAATAGAAGGTGTTGAACAGGTTCGTCGCCCCGAGCGCGATGTCGAAGTCGTGATCCTCGTTGCGATAGGTCAGCCGCGCATTGAAGGTCGAGCGCGAATCCTGGCGGTATTGCGGGAAGTTCGCCGAATAATAGATCGTGCTGTTGAAGAACCAGTCCAGCCGCGGCGTGATCGAACCACCCAGCATTTCCGCCGGAATCTCATACTGGATGCCGCCGCTCGCCGTCCATTTCGGGACATTCGTCTGGCGGGTGGTGCCTTCCGAGGTGAAGCTCGAATAGCCGACGCCGCCATTGATCAGCAGCCGGTCGACCGGCTCGGCTTCCAGTTCCGCCTCGAAGCCGCGCACGCGGCCTTCCGCCACCCCGTAATAGAAGGAGCGGGGGATGCAGTTCACCCCGATACCCTGCGTGGGATCGTTCGTCGAAGCGAAGTTCTTCGGCCCGTCCGTGGCTGCGTCATAAGGCCGGCAGGTGGTAAAGGCATTGGCGAAATCCGTGCCCTCGGGGCCGCCGGAGATCACCGTCTCCTCGCCTTCCACCAGCGAGCTCAGATCGTCGGAATACTGCCCTTCCTGCCCGGTGAAACCAACCGGACGCTCGGTGAAGTCCATCTGGAATGCCGCGACATTGAGCCGCAGGCGGCGGTCGAAGAATTCCGCCTTGGCGCCCACTTCATAGCTGATCAGCGCTTCGCCCGGGATCTGGCCTTCCTGCCCGAATTGCGCCGGGCGGACATTGAAGCCCGGCAGGCGGTAGCCCGAACCCGCGGAGGCATAGACCATGACATCCTCGGTCACGAGATAATCGAGGCCCGCCTTCCAGTCCCAGCGCTTCGTGCCGATCTGCGTGGTGAAGATCGTGCTCGCGGGAGAGGGAACGAATTCCTGCTCTCCCGGGGGTGTGGCGTCGGTCAGCGAGTTGAAGTCGACGAATTTCTCGTCATCCGAATAGCGGATGCCGCCCGTCACGCTGAGGCGATCGGTCGGGCGGACGACGACATTCGCATAGCCGGCCTTGGCGGTCGGAATATAGCGGTCTACCTGGTAACGCTGGGTCCCGCCTTCCACATCCTGCGGCTGGCCCAGATGCTCCGCTTCGCCATCGTAATAGAAAACGCCGGCCACCCAGTCGAGCCAGCCATGCTGCCCCGTCAGGCGCAATTCGCCGGTCCAGTGGCTTTCATCGTAGGAGTGGTAGATCAGCGAATCCTGCAGCGGCGTGCCATCGGACGCGGCCCCGAATTCCATGAACATCTCGCGGTAGCCCGCAATCGCCGTGAAATCGATCGCGTCGGTAAGGCCGATGACGAGCTTGCCCTGGATGCCCTTGTTGTCGAGCGTGACATTGTTGCCGTAGCACTTCCCGCCCTTGAAGATGGACCCGTTGTAATAGCTGTTCCCTTCGATGACATAGCCGGCCGGGAACGGATCGCAGAAATTGTCATAGGTCTTGAAGGGATCGCCGGTCTCGAACCTGTCGTCCCAGCGGAACGGCGTGCCCGGAATGGAGAACTGGTCGAAGCTGGTGATGAAGTTCTGCTCGGCGGCGGATTCGTCCACCGTCCCATCCGGCCGCAGCCCCATGGTTTGCAGGTAGTTGAACTCGAACACGTGTTCGGCCGGAATTTCGTCATTCTGGTCGAGATAATCGGCCGAGATGCTCAACTGGACGTCGGGCGTCGGCTCCCAATAAAGCGATCCGCGGACGGCGCGCGTATCCTCGCCGCCGAGATGATCGAAGACGCAGCTCTCCGGCTCGCGGCCTCCGCCGAAGGTCGTGTGCGGCGTCTGGAACGGGAACGTCCCGGCAAGCTCGGGCGTGCCGTTCATATGCATCTGACACGAGAAATCGACCATGTCCTGATAGCCGTTGCGCTTCTTCGATATGAAGGACGCGCCCAGCGCCAGCGTGTCGGTGAGCGGCACGCTGAAGCCGGTGCGGAGATCGCGCCGGTCATAGGCGCCGACGGTGACGTCGATGAAGGCGCTGGCTTCGGTCAGGCTCGGCTTCTTGGAAACGAGATTGACCGCGCCGGCAATGGCATTGCGGCCGAACAGCGTGCCCTGCGGCCCGCGCAGGACCTCGACATGGTCAAGATCGAGCAGGTCGAACTGCGAGCCGAACAGGAAGGGATAATAGATGTCGTCGATATAGAACGCGACCGCCGGCTCACCGGAAAATTGCGGGTCGAGCTGGCCGATGCCGCGCAGATAAACCGTCACCGCGGGGCCATAGACGCCCTCCGCCTTGCGGAAGGCCGCGTTGGGAACGATGTTGCCGAGATCGGCCGTGGTCGTCAGCGCCCGGGTCTCAAGCGTTTCGGCGGTGACCGCGGTGATCGCGATCGGCACGTCCTGGACGTTCGTGGCAACCTTGGTCGCAGTCACCACGATGTCACTGGTGGCGCGGTCCGACTGCGCGTTCGATGTGTCCTCCTGCGCCTGGGCAACGCCCGGCGCGGCCAGGCACAGCACCGCTCCCAATACGTTCAGGCTGGCTGCGGCGGCCAGACTGCGGCGCTTGCCACCTTGTGACCCGGTGGGCCCACTCTCGGTCTTCATGCTACATCCTCCCTGTCTTGACGGGATCGCCCCCCGCTGCTGCGCGGGAAAGCGGTCCTTCTGAATGGCAGCGCAGCCCCCCAAGACATGGCGAACGGAAGCCGCGCCGTTGGTTACATGTTCTCCCTCAAGTGCCCTGCCGCCCGGGGAGCGGATATTCGATGGCATTGGCGACGAGGCCTTCGCGGTTGGAGAAATCCATGCGCGGGGGCGCAAAGACGTCGATCAGCCATCCCGGCTCGTCGCCGACATTGCGGCTGGTGTGGATGGTGGTGGGCGTGATCACCAGCATCGAGGGGCTGTTCAGCTCGACATGCTGGTCCTCGCGCCAATCGGCC